>ERZ1643247.25-NODE-25-length-212382-cov-52.661329_pt1 | contig 212382 bp, 191 predicted proteins | sample MGYA00579264_ERZ1643247 | MGnify/ENA primary metagenome ERZ1643247 (study PRJEB29033, sample SAMEA4952262) | chicken gut metagenome | biome: Broiler Chicken; feature: Gastrointestinal Tract; material: Caecum | place: Ireland | collected 2018 | study: Broiler... | reverse complement strand
GTCCCCGGTTGGCAGGGGAACTGGTTCCCCTTTGGGGTTGCTGTCCCCGGTTGGCAGGGGAACTGGTTCCCCTTTGGAGTTGCTTTCGCCCATGGAGCAAGGGGAACTGGTTCCCCTTTGCCGGTCGCTTTCGCGTACGCCTCGTTGATAGAAAGTGTACCGTTTTGAATGGCCTCCTGATCTTCCTCAGATAGAGAAGAAATTGCTTTATATTTTTTGACTTGCCGGTCCGATACACCCAGCACCTTTGCGAGATCTTTCTGTGTCGCAGGCGCGTCCATCTGAGACAAAGCCTCAACGGCGGCCTTATAGAAGGAAAGCTTTTCGCCCGCCGAATACTCGCGAACCGCCAAATTGGCAGACAGCAGCATGAGAAACGATTTGGGCCCATCGATGTGCTCGAAGACTCGGCAATCGATCGCATCCCAATGCAGATGGGTTGTGATTGCACGAAACCGGCGTTCGCCGGAAATGATGCGGTACTCTGTTTCGGAGACTTTATTGACTGTGAGCGGATGTAACAGACCGTTTGCGTCAATGCTGGCGGCCAGGTCTGCAATGCTTTCGTCAGTATCAAGCTTTGCGCAGAGGTTGTCGTCGGACGGATGGATGTATTGGACGGGAATGGAGGCGCTATACGCCAGTTTATTGAGTACGCTGGCGGAATTCTTGACTGCCTGCATCCGTGCAGCCAGCTTTTTCGTGTTCACACTCATTTGCGATTACCTCCTATCAATGGACGGAACATTTTGTTTTGCGCTAGGGCTGTCTTTCCATAGCCATGATAGCCTAGCCGTGTTAATAACTCATAAGCAAAGGCGATATAATCACGGCCAACTGCACAGCGAAAATGGACGACGGGGCGTTGGCGGTTCAGCGCGTCTTGAACTCGCGAAGATTTTCGGATGGTCTGTTTAAAGACAGGAAAATCGGTCTGTGCTGTATACAACGCTTCTTTGTATGCTGTCTTTACGGCAGAACGTTCGTCCATTGTGATCAGAACACCCAGCACGGACAAAAAAGGATTGGTTGAACGCTTAATTTCCTCCAGTTCCTGTGACAGATACACAAGGCCGGTCAATGCATAGTCGTCGGCGATGGCGGGCAGAAGTGCGTAATCGGCAGCCGTAAGGGCGTTGCGTTTCAACATACTTTCGCTCGGCATACAATCCAGAATGCAAAAGTCAAAGCGATCTTCGACTTGCGCTAGATGGTCGCGCAGAACAAATTGTGCGTCACGCCTGTCCATTGTGTACATCACATCGTCTATCTTCGAGAGCCGGTACTCCGCGCCGATTAGACGCAAATTTCGAATATTTGTTGCGCGCACAGCCGCAGCAAACGTGGACTTGTCCAGAAGCCACTCATAGGCAGTTGGGAACGTTGCGTAATCCTGTTTCATCGGGAAATTGGCCGTTGCGCAGCCCTGTGGGTCGAGGTCAATCAGCAGGACTTTAAATCCTTCGTCTGCCAGGACGGTTGCCAGATTGACAGCCGTTGCGGTTTTCCCGACGCCGCCTTTTGAGTACGTAATCGCAATGGTTTTCATGGTGTGTTCTCCTTTCAATGGGGGCCGCTCTTAGGCGGCCAAATTTTAACATTGTCGGATAATTAAAAAAGCGCGTGCCGTTATGGTACGCGCTTACTTGGAAATTTGTTCATTAGTGTTATTTTTCTTGTCCTTATCTTGTACGTTGGCTTTTTTAAAGGCGTTCTCCTTGGCCGCTTTGTAAAGCTGAAACAGCCAGCCACCTTCCTGCTTTTTGGGTTTTCTTGTGTTTTCTTTCTCGCCATTCATGTTCGCTTACCTCCTTCATCCAGTGCATGCTATGCTTTCTTGTTCGATATCAAATTCGTCCTGTGATTCCATTGTATCGTACCAGCTTTCGCGCTCGTAAGCGTCCAGATCGTAAGATGGACTATCTTTTTCGCTTGCATGTTGGCTCTGGTATAATGCAAGGGTGTCCGGCGCATTGTAGAGTGCTGTTAAGATATACTGCCGTACATTTCGCACCACCGCTTTATTATTCTGCCACGCTTGTAAGACGTACCGGATGTGTTTCTCCTGCAAGCTGCAAAGCTTTTTCTTAACGGCCATGGCTGGACGTGTGCATCGGTTCACTCGGATAGAGGAAAAACTGCTTTGCAGTGTTTCAGCCATGACAGCAACCAGACTGTCTAGGCACTGCCTGTCCACGGCAGGGTCTGCGCAAAGTTCATCATACGAGATTTGCAATTTGACGCGATCCATCGCATCATCAGATGCCTGATTGATGATAGAGTCAGTCTTAGTAAAGTCAGTCTTGATAAGATCAGTCTTATTACAGTTCGATTCCCGAACTTCTTGAAGTTCGGTTTTCGTACTTCTTGAAGTTCGGTTTTCGTACTTCTTGAAATTCGATTTTCGTACTTCTTGAAGTTCGATTTTCGAACTTCTGAGGACAGGGGAAACTGTTTCAGCTTCGGTTTTGCACTGAGAAATAAGGGGAACTGGTTCCCCTTCCGGTTGAGCCTGAGTAGTACCAGCCAAATGTTTGAGGTAGAGAAGATTTGCTTTTCCCTGACCACGCCGTTTTCGGTCCAAAAGGCCAATACTTTCAAGCTCCTTGAGAAGTTTGTTGGCCTTTTCCCGTGCACAATGTACGGCAGCAATGACTGCATCGAGAGGGAAGGTGATGTAGTATCGGCCTTGCTGATCTTTCCAGCCATTCTTTAAGGATAAGCTCATGCGATCCAGCATGATTGCGTACAGGATTTTGGCGTCGCTGCTCAGACCACAGTAGATCTTGTCGTAAATCAGTTGTTTCGGAAGACGGAAAAACACATCCTGTTCAGTTTCGCCTCCATAGAAGTAGTCGTATTGACGTGCCATGATTTTTCCCTCCTATTCGCTACATACATCCTGTACGCGGATTTTCCCGGACGGTAGGGGAGATACAAGGTGAAACTTGTCTAGCTCCTGGATCGTCCGCCGTGCTTGCTTTTTCGAGCATTTTAGCAACCAGCAAATTTCTTGATCGGAACAGAAGCAATCCTGGCTCTTTGCGCCGCGCAGATTGTCTCTTAAAATGCTATACAAGAGTTTTCCGTTGGAACTCAGTCCAGCATACTTATGCGAGAACAAGATTGCTGGAATATACAGATAATCGTCTGTGTCAGCAGGTGCAGAGCACTGAACCATTGCCATAGTCATTTCCTCCCATCTTAAGTCGAAGTGCTCATGGTAAAAGAAAAGCGACAAACACGGATAAATGCGGAGACGTGTTTGTCACTTTGAATACATATTTTGACAAAAAAGACATCACTAACTCTTAATCAGGGTGTCCCGGGTTCGAGTCCCTGATGGCGCACCAGGCGGGTATTCATTCCCGCGTTTACGGCCCGTTGGTCAAGCGGTTAAGACAGCGGCCTCTCACGCCGTTAACGTGGGTTCGAATCCCGCACGGGTCACCATTTGAGAGTAAGGTTTCTTTTTAGAAAGTTTAAAATGGTATATGAGCTGCGATAAGCAGATTCATAGATAGTTGGTGCTGATGACGGCGAGGGTCCACCTGTTCCCATTCCGAACACAGAAGTTAAGCTCGCTCGTGCCGAAGGTACTTGGCTGGTGACGGCCCGGGAGACTAGGTAGGTGCCAACATTGATATTCCTCCTTAGCTCAGCCGGTAGAGCATGCGGCTGTTAACCGCAGGGTCGTTGGTTCGAGTCCAACAGGGGGAGCCAAGGGTAGAGAAGACAAGGATTTGTTCCTTGTCTTCTTTTTTTATGTTTTTTGAAAAGCTCCATTTTCCTTTTCAACTGTATCCGCCGCACTTGACAAAGCAATCCGCACGCAGTATGGTTTGGGTATCCCAAAACGGGTTTTCTGTATTTTATCGTATCGATGGGCGGCAAAAAATGATGAAGAATTTCAGTGTGTTATGTCCGAAACAGCCCTTTTTTCTGTATGCAACTTCTCATTATTGCAAACATGTCGTAGGAAACGGCGAAATTTCTCATTTTTATGCCTTTGTGGCGGATGATATGGATGTGCGCGCAATGGGAATTCCGGATGGTTGTGTGGATATTTTGTATCGCTGCAATCCGGAGCATCCGGAGATCCTTTTGAGTGGAACGGGCTTTTCCCCACGCCCTTTGCATCTTTTGAAGGGGGAATCGTATTTCGGCATTCGATTTAGCCCGGGATATCTGCCAAAGTTTCATTCCATTTCCTTTGCGGAAACAGTAGCAAAAGATCTTCTATTTGAAGAATTGGAAAAAGAGCAAGACATGCATGCGCACATCGTTTATGCACGAAGTTTTGAAGAGCGGATCCGGGCATTTTTAAGCTGGTACAATCATAAGTTTGGCATCGAAGAGCCAGTGGGCCGGATGGATTTAAAACAATATGTCCGCATGGAAATCATCAAACACCATGGAACCAAAAGAATTCAGAAAATTGCCGAGGAGACAGGCTATTCGGATCGATACATTGCCCGCGTCTTTAAAGAAAATTATGGAATGACCCCAAAACAGTTTTCCGAAATTATTCAATTTCAAAATCTCTTGCAGTCTCTGCAGGAATGTCAGGAACAAACAATCAATTTTATGTCTGTCGCGGTGGAGTATGCGTATTACGATGAATCGCATATGTTAAAATTTTTTCACCGTTATCTGCAGGAAACCCCAAAAGAATATTATCGGTATATTCAAAGTGATCTCTACCACCGGAAACTCGACATTTTATAGGAAGGCCCATGCGTTGGTTCGCTTTTTTCCTATGCTGGTTTCTAAAAAAAGATATACTGAAAAGCAAGAGCGACAACGGCGTTTTCTACCTGCCGTTGCCGCTTTTTTTGTTTGCATAGGAGGGAACAAGATGGCGGATCGTAAGATTGAATTTTTATTTTTGAACGAGGAAGACATGATCCGGGCGGGTGTGACGGACATGAAACGGTGCGTAGCGGTTATGGAGGAAATGTTCGAGCTCCTTGGCAAAGGGGACTACCGGATGGGCAGCAAAAATCACAACGCGCACGGAATTATGGTCGACTTCCCGAAAAATCCGCCCTTTCCAGGCATGCCCGCACAGGGGCCGGATCGCCGCTTTATGTCCATGCCGGCGTATCTGGGCGGCCGGTTTCAAATCTGCGGCGATAAATGGTACGGCTCCAACCGGGAAAATGAAAAACAGGGGCTGCCGCGTTCCATTTTGATGTACACGTTAAACGATAAGGATACCGGCGCGCCTTTGGCCTATATGTCGGCAAACCTTTTAAGTGCGATCCGTACAGGAGCCGTGCCGGGCGTAGCGGCCAAATTTCTCGCCCGAAAAGGAGCGGATACCATGGGGGTTATCGGACCGGGCGTCATGGGGAAAACCTGCACGCGTGCGGTCCTGGAGGCGCTGCCGGGTATCCGGACTGTAAAGGTGTGCGGGCGCCGGCGCATTACGGCGGAAACGTTTGTCGCTTACATGCAGCGGTACTTTCCCGACAAAACGTATCAGATTGTGGAGACACATGAACAGGCGGTGCGGGATTCGGATATCCTGTGTGTGGCAACGTCCGGTGCAAAGCCGGACCCGGATATCCAAACCGCGTGGATCCGAAAGGGTGCCTTGTTCCTATTGCCGGCGGCCATCCATTTTGAGGATTCCTTTTTGCTGCAGCATGCGGTCCATGTCGTTGATAATTGGAAAATGTGGGAGTGCTGGGAACAGGAATATGCGTATCCCTATTATGAAAAGCTGGAGATGCTGGGGGCCTATTATTTGGATCTCATCCACGATGGAAAGATGCGTGCCAGCCAAATCCTCGAGATGGGGGACATCGTGGCAGGGAAAGTGAACGGAAGAACCTCTGAAGAGGATATCCTCTTATTTACGACCGGCGGGATGCCGGTGGAGGATGCGGCATGGGCGTATGAAATCTATCAAAATGCGTTAAAGCGCGGCATTGGGACCCGGTTAAAGCTTTGGGACGTGCCGGCTATGGTGTAAAGGAGGCGGGAAGAAGGTGCAAGCAGAAACCATCTATCAAAGCACAGCCATTTATACGGTCACCAGGGGCCTGCTTTCCGGCGGTGTCGCGGTTTCGCAGGGGCGGATTCTGGCGGCCGACCGGATGGACCGCTTAAAAGAGTGGATCGGCGCGAAAACGGAGATCATCGATCTGAAAGACCGGTTTTTGATGCCCGGCTTTATCGATGGACACACGCATTTGATGCCCTACGCGCCGAAGGTGGATCTCAGTGATGCGGATTCCATCGCCGCGTGTGTGGAGCTGGTTCGCAAGTTTTATGAAACGCACAAAGAGGCAACATTCGTCCGCGCGGAGAAATGGTATGAGGCCAATTGGGACGGAAGCATGCCGACGCGGTACGAGATCGATCCCGTGCTACCGGATGTGCCGTTTTTGGCGACGGATCTCGATAGCCATAAGGTTTGGGTGAATTCCTGCCTGTTAAAACAGCTTGGCATTACCAAAGAAACCGTGGGGCAATTCTGCGGCGGCAATCCCGATGGGATTCAGACGGATGCCGATGGCGAACCGACGGGGCTTTTGCGCGACCAGATTGCGATGGAAACCATTATCCGGTACGGCGTCCCCACCACGGAGGAAAATGTGTGCGCCGCCTTGGACCAATGGACGCAGTACGGCGTGACGGCGGTCAATGAAATGGATTTTTATACGGCGGATTGCGGCGTGTTTCGTGTCCTTCAGAAATTGGAGGCAGAGGGCCGGCTGCATGTACGCGTCTTTGCTTCCCTTGATGCGGAACAGGCGACGGACGAAGCGATTGCCTATGGAAAGAAATGCATGCACAGCGACCGGCTTCGTCTCAATGCCCTGAAAGCGTTTCTGGATGGAACGGGTTCCGGCTTGACGGCGTACATGCTCGAGCCCTATCTGGGCACGCAGACGAGGGGACGGCCGTTTTGGAGCAGAGAGCAGCTCCTCTGTTTTGTCAAACGCGCCGCGCGGCATGGGCTTGCCATGCATACGCATTGTTGTGGGGATGCGGCCGTCCGGATGGCGCTCGACGTCTATGCACAGGCCGCGGCGGAAGGAGTCCGCCTAAACCCGATGTTCAGCCTCGAACACTGCGACACGGTCGCCGGCGCGGACCTCAGCCGTCCGGCTGCCTTAGGCATTTCCTTAAATATGACACCGGATTTTCTTGCGCCGACGAAGACATGGAAGAGCAATCCCTATTTGCGGATTTACGGCCCGCAGGTCCAAAACGAATTGTGGCGCATCCAAACGCTGCTGCATACGGGGGCCAATGTTTCGTTTGGGACGGATTATACGGCAAGCTCGATGAATCCGATGGATCAGCTGTATCGTGCCGTCGAGCGAAAAGCAAATGATGGAAATCCGGCGGGCGGGTTTTTGCCGGCGGAAAAATTAACAATGGAACAGGCCCTTTTTTGCTATACGATGGGCTCCGCCAAAAGCGTGGGGATGGAGGAGAAACTCGGCTCCCTGGATGCTGGGAAATATGCGGATATGATTGTTTTAGACAGGAATCTCCTTCGAGAACCGCCCTCGGAAGCGCGGAAGGCCAAAGTGGTGGCCACACTGGTCGAAGGAAAACGGGTTTATGGGAAGTTTTAAAAACGGACGTTTGGAACCGGATGGAAAGCAAAGGTGCTTGGCAGCCCCGGATGTTTGGCGGGCGCTGCAGCGCATTTGCTTTTTCTTTATAACTTTTTCTATTTATCAAAAATTTACGAAAAGCGGCCGCAGAACAGCCGCTTCGAAAGGAGTAACCATATGAAATACAGAAAATGGATGGCATCCACACTCGCTCTGGCGCTTGCCGGCACACTTTTGACGGCGGCAGGCTGCAGTGTCCCGGGACAAGAGGGGACAAGCACCGCATCCACAGCGGGAATGCCGGCCGAAAAGACCGTCCTGATCTGTTCGACGTGGATCGGTTACGCGCCGCTGCATTTGGCGGCGGAGAAAGGCTTTTTCGAGGAGGAAGGCCTGGATGTAGACATCCGCTTAATCGAAAACGGCGGGGACACCAAAGCGGCCATTATCGCAAACCAGGGGCAGGTCTTGGCACAGACGTTAGATACGGAAGTGTTGGCCAAGTCCTCCGGCGCCGACATCAAGGAGGTACTTCCCTTGTGTGACTCCAACGGCGGCGACGGCGTGGTTGCCAAGAAGGAATACCATTCGTTAGCGGATTTAAAAGGGAAAACAATCGCCATGGATACGACAGGTACGCCCTCTCTGTTTTGGTTTAATATGATGTTGGAGGAACAAAACCTATCCATGGAGGATTTTGATATTAAGAATATGCCGGCCGGGGATGCGGGCGCCGCGTTTGTAGCGGGGAAAGTGGATGCCGCGGTTACCTGGGAACCGTGGCTGAGCAAAGCGAACGAGACGGGGTTCGGGCAGACGCTGTATTCCAGTAAGGATTATCCGGGCGTGATTGTGGATACACTCGCCGTGCGCAGCGATTATGCGGAACAGTACCCGAAGGCCGTCCAGGCATTGATCCGTGCATGGTTCCGCGCGGTGGAATATGCCAAGGAAAATCCGGACGATGCGAATCCCATTATGGCGAAAAGCCAGGGAATGTCGACAGAAGATTTTGAGGAGCAGCTTCAGAATGTCCGGTATTACGATGAGGCGTATGCCGAGGAATACCTTTGCGGAGGGAAAATGACCGAAATGGCGCAAAAGGCTTCCGACCTTTGGACAGAGGTAAACCTGATGGAGGAACCGGTCGACGCGAAAACATTGGTCGACGCGAGCTACTTGACAGCCGTTCTGGAGGGAAGTGCTTCCAGTACGTCGGAGGCGTAACTTCCGGTTGACTGCTGCGTGCCTGACGGCCGCGGGGAACGCTGTCTAAATAAAAAAGCGGTGCCTGTTCAGCACCGCTTTGTTTTATGGATATGGATTTGGATTATGCGCTTTCCCCGGGCTGTCTTGCCGCTTCGATCGCGGCCGTTTTGTTTACCCGCTGTTTCCAGCGCCGGAAGAACAGGCAGAAGCACACAAAGTGGGCGGCAAACGTCACCAGCCAGCTGATCGGATACGACAGATACAGGACGAACAGCGTCCGGTTTGCCGCGAAAATCGTGTAAATCCACACGATGCGCAGGCCGCACGCGCCGGCGAGCGATACAACCGTCGGCGTCAGCGCGGGCCCTAGGCCGCGGATGGAGCCGCACGTCACATCCATCATGCCGCATAAGAAATACGTCAGGCAGATCACGTGGATGCGGTCCAGGCCGCACGAGATGACCTCCGGGTCGCCCGAATAAATGTGTAAGAGCTGCGGCCCAAAGAGAACCGCCAGCGAGCCGAGCCCCGCGCCGACCACAACAACGCATAAAAGGCTCCGCCACAGAATCGGCACAATGCGCTCCACTTTCTGTGCGCCGACGTTCTGACTCGTGAAATTTAACGAAGCCTGGTAAAAAGCGTTCATCGCCGTGTAAACGAACCCCTCAATGTTCGACGCGGCGGTGTTGCCGGCCACAACCGTCGAGCCGAACGAATTGACCGACGACTGGATTAAAACGTTTGAAATCGAAAACACGGCTCCCTGGACGCCCGCCGGCACGCCGACGCGCAAAATGTACCAGAGCTTGTCCTTTACAATCCGCAGATGGCGCAGCTGAATGCGGTAGGCCGCATCGCTCTTCATCAGGCACCGCACCGTCAGGAAGGCGGAGGTGCACTGCGAAAGCACCGTGCCGATTGCGACGCCCGCCACGCCCATGTGGAAGACGATCACGAAGAACAGGTTTAACCCGACGTTGATTACGCCGCCGCAGAACAGGAACAGCAGCGGCCGCTTCGTGTCCCCAACGGCCCGCAGAATGCCGGAACCAAAGTCATACACCATCATCGCCGGCATGCCGAGGAAGACGATGCGCATGTACAGCACGGCTTGGTCGAGCACATCCGCCGGCGTGCCCATCAGGACCAGCAGCGGCTCGGCCAAAAAGCATCCGACGAAGATCAGCACCGTGCCGGACAAAAAGCCCAGCAAAATCGACGTGTGCGCGACCTCTTCGACATCCTTCCAGTCCTGTGCGCCGTAAAAGCGCGCCATCACGACGCTGCCGCCCGCCGAAACGCCCAAAAACAGGTTCACGATCAGCGTGTTTAAAGAGCTCGTCGAGCCGACGGCCGCCATCGCGTCGCTGCCCGTAAACTGCCCGACGACGATGATGTCCGCCGAGTTAAACAGCAGCTGCAAAATGCCCGAGAAAATCAGCGGCACCGAAAACCGCAGCAGCTTTCCCAATAGCGGGCCATTGCACATGTCCAGTTCGTTCGTCCGTTTCTTTGCCTTCACGTTTTCCAAACCCCTCTCTGCCCGGCGCTCGCTTTTGCGCCCGCGGCTTTTTCCTCTCAAAAGGGACGCCGTTTAGACGGTTTCCCCTTTCCCATTCCATAGTATAAGAACAGGCGCGGGAAAACGCAAGTGCGCATTGGTAACGCAAAAGTGTCGGTAAAACCGGCACACCAAAGCCAAATGAATTTTGTCAAAACATGTCGAGTAGTCCCGGCCTCCTCGGCTTGACGCTCCCCGCCCGCAATGCTATACTTTTACAGGCGGCCGCACCTTCTGCCGGCCGCAGATTTTTCGAAGGAGACGAGACCCATGAACGAAACAAAGGCCCGCAAGGTCGTCATCATCGGCGCGGGACACGTCGGTTCCCACTGTGCCCTTTCGCTGCTGTTTTCCAGAGAAGTGGACGAGCTTGTTTTGATCGATATAAAAGAAGAAAAAGCGCGCATGCAGGCGCTCGACCTCGACGACGCCGCCTCCAACCTTTCCCACCGCGTGCGGGTGCGCGCAGGGACGTACGACGACTGCACGGATGCCCAGGTCGTCGTGATGGCCGCCGGCAAGACGCGCCTGCCCGGCCAGACACGTTTGGATATGTTCGACGATTCCATCGCCATCATGAACGACATCGTCGGGCCCTTAAAGGCCTCCGGCTTTTCCGGCATCCTTCTGAGCATTTCGAATCCCGCGGATATCGTCGGCGACTTTTTGCGCAAGCGCCTCGGCCTGCCGAAAAACCGCGTGTTCAGCACCGGCACCTCGCTCGACTCCGCGCGCCTGCGGCGCATCCTTTCGGAAATTTTGGGGATTGACCGCCGCTCCATCCAGGCCTGCAGCATCGGCGAGCACGGCGATTCCCAGGTCGTGCCCGTCTCCCACTGCACCGTCGGGGGCGTTCCCCTGCCGGCATACGCGGCGGCCCATCCGGAGCTCGCAGAGAAGCTCTCGGTCAAGTATTTGAGCGAACAGGTGCAGCAGGCCGGCATGCGCGTCGTCATCGGGAAAGGCTGCACGGAATTTGGCATCGGCATGGTCTGCTGCGACCTCGTTCGGGCTATTTTCCGCGACGAACGCCGCATTTTGCCCGTCTCCACGCTTTTGGAGGGCGAATACGGCGAGCGCGGCATCCACGCCGGTGTGCCGGCCGTGATCGGGAAAAACGGCGTCGAGCGCGTCATCGAGTGGACGCTTGCGCCCGAGGAAGCCGCGCGCTTCCATCAGTCCTGCGAGGTGCTGCGCGGCTTTACGGCCCGCGCGGACCAGATGTAACGCGTTCCTTTCTCCAAAGTCCAAAGGCGCAAAAAAGCGCCGCCCCACGTTTCCGGCGGGGCGGCGCCTTTTTATTTCTCTTTTTTATCGTGCTTTTTTTCAGGCACCGGCGGGTTATGGATCTGGTAACACAGCGTCAAGAGGCTGTCGTTTAAGTGGACGTTTTCGACCACCGTGTCCGGGTAGCGCTTGGAAATATCGTAGTGCGTGAAATTCCAGTAGTTGCGCACACCCAGCGGGTACAGCACGTCCAAAATCCCCTCCACCGCCGTGCGCGGCGTGCACAGGATGGCCATGACCGGGTGCTTTTGCTCGTAGAAGGCGCGGAAGGTCGCCACGTCGCGCACTTCGAGGCCCCGGATGACCGTTCCGATTTTCTGCGGCGCATTGTCGAAGATTCCCAAAAGCGAAAAGCCGAGCTCTTCAAATTCCATGCGCGCGGCAATCGCACGGCCCAGGTTCCCCGCGCCGAACAGCACCGTCGGGTATTGGTGCGACACGCCCAGGATGTGGCCGATTTCCTGCGCGAGCGGCCCGACCATGTAGCCGTAGCCCTGCTGGCCGAAACCGCCGAAGCAGTTTAAGTCCTGGCGAATCTGCGAGGCAGTCAGGCCGAGTTCCCGCGAAAGCTCCGTCGAGGAGATGCGCATGACGCCTTCTTTCTGCAGATGCAGCAAAGAGCGGTAATACCGCGGCAGACGCCGAATGACAGACATCGAAATATTTTCTCGTTTAGGCATGCACAAACTCCTTTCGCTTTCTCGGCTTTAGAGCTTCTTCTCCAGGCGCTTCGCAATCTCCTGCAGGAACGTTTCGGAGTCCACCTTCCGCTTCGTCAAAAGCGTAGAGAGCGCGTACAGATCGCCCGTCATGACGCCGTATTCAATCGTCTCGCGCGTCGCGTCCTCGAGCTTCTGCGCGAAGTCCATAAGGTCCGGCAGCCCGTCGAGTTCGCCGCGCTTGCGCAGGGCGCCCGTCCATGCGAACAGCGTCGCCACGCTGTTCGTGCTCGTCGTCTCACCGTTTAAATACTTATAATAATGGCGCTGCACCGTGCCGTGCGCCGCTTCGTACTCGTAGTAGCCTTTCGGCGAGACGAGCACGCTCGTCATCATCGCGAGGGACCCGAACGCCGTCGCGACCATGTCGCTCATCACGTCGCCGTCGTAGTTCTTGCACGCCCAGATAAAGCCGCCCTCGCTGCGCACCACGCGCGCGACCGCGTCGTCGATGAGCGTGTAGAAGTACTCGATGCCGGCCGCCGCAAAGCGGTCCTGATATTCCTTGTCGAAGATCTCCTGGAAAATATCCTTAAACCGGTGGTCGTAGATTTTCGAGATCGTGTCCTTCGTCGCAAACCACAAATCCTGCTTCGTCGAGAGCGCGTAGTCAAAGCACGCGTGCGCGAACGACGCGATGGAGTCGTCTAAGTTGTGCTGCCCCTGCACAACGCCCGCGCCGTCGAACGCGTGGATTTCGCGGCGGGTTTCCTTGCCGTCCTTGTCTGTCACGACAAGCTCGGCCTTCGCGCCCGCGGGCACCGGCAGCTCGACATTCTTATACACGTCGCCGTATGCGTGACGCGCAATCGTAATCGGCTTTTTCCACGAGGGGATAAACGGCGTGATGCCCTTGACGACGATCGGCGCGCGGAACACCGTGCCGTCTAAGATCGCACGGATTGTGCCGTTGGGGCTTTTCCACATCTGCTTTAAGTTGTATTCCTCGACGCGCGCGGCGTTCGGCGTGATCGTCGCGCATTTGACCGCCACGCCGTACTTCTTCGTTGCCTCGGCGGCTTCCACCGTCACGCGGTCATCCGTCTCGTCGCGGTTCTTTAACCCTAAGTCGTAGTATTCCGTCTTTAAGTCAATATATGGGGTGAGGAGAATGTCTTTGATCCATTTCCACAACACCCGCGTCATCTCGTCGCCGTCCATCTCGACGAGCGGCGTCTTCATCTGGATTTTCTGCATCGGAAATCCCTCCATATCTTTCAGTTTTGATGATCCTTCTGGAAAGCGTCAAACGAGCCCCTTGAAAACGCCCAAAAGCAGCAGATGGGCGGGGTAGAAGAGGTAAAAGCCCCATTTCGAAAGCCAAGGATGGCCCTCTCCGCCGCGGCGGCCGTTGTAGGCGGCAAGCAGCGGCAGCGCCAAAAAGACGCCCAGGTTCATGACAATGTACGGCAGGCTCCCGCCCGTATAGACCGCGAGCATCAAAAGGCTCACGCCGCAAAAAAGCAGGGCCTGCTTTCGGAAATCGCCGCGCCCAGCCCAAAACGCCACCGCGTACAGCACCGCAAAGTAGTGCCAGTCGCCCCATTCGGTCGCAAGGCAGCACGCCGCCACCGCGAGGATCTTTAACGGCAGCCCCGGCAGCTTCTCACACGCGAGCACCGCCAAAAGCGCAAAGAACAGGCTGTAAAGCATGCCGAACTCCGGTGCGAAAAACCGCCCCGTCTCAAAATACGAAAAGCACGGCCACGACAGAAGCGCGAACACCCCCAGCCGCAGCGCGTACCGCTTCGGGTTTCGCGTGTGGGCGCACCCTTCCGCGATGAAAAAGCACATGCACGGCGCCGTCACGCGGCCGATTACGTGCAATAGGATGCCAAGCCCCGATAACGTCGGCACAAACGCGAACGCTGCGTGGTCAATTGCCATGCACACGACCGCGGCGCCCTTGATGGCGCTGCCCGAAAGGCCGTTTGGAAACATGCGCGCCATCCCGCGTCAGCTATTCGCCTTCGTGTAGTTTAATAAGCCGCCCGCGAGCACCATGTCGCGCTGGCGTTCGGTCAATTGCGCGTGCGCTTTGAACGTGATGCCCTTCGTCTTATTTTCCACCGTCACGTCCGAGAGGGTGGAAAGCTCTTCGCGCAGATGCGGCAGCGCGAGGTCGTCCATCTGGTCGATGCGGTCATAGTCCGCGGCATCTTCGAACGTCAGCGGCACGATGCCGGCATTCGCGAGGTTCGCGCAGTGGATGCGCGCAAAGCTCTTCGCGAGCACCGCCTTGATGCCGAGGTACAGCGGCACGAGCGCCGCGTGTTCGCGCGACGAGCCCTGGCCGTAGTTCTGCCCGCCGACGATGATGCCCTTGCCGTATTCCTTCGCGCGCGCCGGGAAGTCCTTGTCGCACACGGTAAAGCAGAAGTTCGAAAGGTACGGGATGTTGCTGCGGAACGGCAGGATCTTCGCGCCGGCCGGCATGATGTGGTCGGTCGTGATGTTGTCGCCCACCTTCAAAAGCGCCTTGGCCTCCACGGCGTCCGGCAGCGGCTCGGTCGTCGGGAACGGCTTGATGTTCGGCCCGCGCAGGATCTCGACGTCCTTCGCCTCTTCCGGGGAAGCCGGCGGCAGGATCATGTTGTCGTTGACCGTAAACGACACGGGCATCGCGATCGGGGCCTCCTCGCCGAGCGTGCGCGGGTCCGTGAAGACGCCCGTCAAGGCGCTCGCCGCGGCCGTCTCGGGGCTGACGAGATAGATCTGCCCGTCCGCCGTGCCGGAGCGGCCCTCAAAGTTGCGGTTAAACGTGCGCAGCGAAATGCCCGCCGAGTTCGGCGCCTGGCCCATGCCGATGCACGGCCCGCACGCGCACTCGAGCACGCGCGCGCCCGCCGAAACGATGTCGGATAAAGCGCCGTTCTGGGCGATCATGTTGTAGACCTGCCGGCTGCCCGGCGCAATCGCGAGGCTGACGTTGTCGGCGATGACCTTGCCCTTTAAGATCGATGCGACGCGCATCAAGTCTAAGTACGACGAATTCGTGCACGACCCGATGCAGACCTGGTCGATCTTCTTGCCGGCGAGCTCCGAAACGGGTTTGACGTTATCCGGGCTGTGCGGGCACGCCGCGAGCGGCTCGAGTTCGGAAAGGTCAATCGTAATCTCCTCGTCGTACACGGCGTCCGGGTCGGACGAAAGCGGCACCCAGTCCGCCTCGCGGCCCTGCGCCTTTAAGAACGCGCGCGTCACGTCGTCGCTCGGGAAAATGCTCGTCGTCGCGCCAAGCTCCGCGCCCATGTTCGTAATCGTCGCGCGCTCGGGCACCGTCAGCGTTTCGACACCCGGGCCTGCGTATTCGACAATCTTCCCGACGCCGCCCTTGACGCTCAAGATTTGCAGCACCTTTAAGATGATATCCTTCGCGCTGACCCATGCGGGCAGTTTCCCCAAAAGGTTCACGCGCAGCATCTTCGGCATCGTGATGTGGTACGCGCCGCCGCCCATCGCCACGGCAACGTCCAAGCCGCCCGCGCCCATCGCGAGCATGCCGATGCCGCCGCCGGTCGGCGTGTGGCTGTCCGAGCCGATCAGCGTCTTGCCGGGTTTGCCAAAGCGCTCTAAGTGCACCTGGTGGCAGATGCCGTTGCCCGGGCGCGAATACCAGATGCCGTGCTTTTTCGCGACACTCTGGATGAAGCGGTGGTCGTCGGCGTTTTCAAAGCCGGTCTGCAGCGTGTTGTGGTCGATGTACGCGACGCTTTTTTCCGTCTTGACGCGCTCGACCCCCATGGCCTCAAATTCGAGGTACGCCATCGTACCCGTCGCGTCCTGCGTGAGCGTCTGGTCGATCTTCAGGCCGATATCCTGGCCGGGGACCATTTCCCCTTCCAGCAAATGTGCCTGGATGATTTTCTGCGCGATCGTCAGTCCCATTGTACAATCTCCTTCCATTTTTATTGGAACGCGGCGCGATGCGGCGTTTCAATCGAAATCTATCCCTTCTATTATCTACATTTCGGTGCGATTTGTCAATCAAAGCGGTAGGGGCGCCCGATTGATTGAAGTCGGGCAGGGATGTGTGGTATAATAAAGCGCCTAGAGAAAAAGAAAGGGCGCGTTTTTTGGCGGCGCGCGGGTTTTCGGTATACTTTTTCCCCTTTGCGGCAGACTAACGCCGGAGGTGAAACGAGCATGCAAGAAGAGGAATCCCCCGCAAGCCGCAGCCCCGATTTGCAGCAGGACCGCATCCGCGACGCCGGCAGCGTCGTGACCGGTACGGGCCGCCACACGATCCACTGCTTGACGATTGTCGGCCAGATCGAGGGCCATACCGTCCTGCCGAGCTCGACGAAGACGACGCGCTATGAGCACGTGATCCCGCAGCTTGTGGCCATTGAAGAGGAACCGGAGATCGACGGGCTTTTGATCCTGTTGAATACCGTCGGCGGCGACGTCGAGGCGGGCCTGGCCCTGGCCGAGCTCGTCGCGGGCATGAAAAAGCCCACCGTGAGCCTGGTCCTCGGCGGCGGCCACAGCATCGGCGTGCCGCTGGCCGTTGCCGCCCGCCGCAGCTTCATCGTGCCTACGGCCACGATGACCGTCCATCCCGTGCGCATGAACGGGATGCTCGTGGGCGTGCCGCAGACGATGGACTATTTCCAGCGCATGCAGGAGCGCATCACGCGGTTCGTTACGGCAAACAGCCGCATTTCGCCGGAACGCTTTACCCAGCTGATGATGAACACGCGCGAGCTCGTGCTGGATGTCGGCACGGTCTTGGAGGGCAGGGACGCCGTCGAGGAGGGCCTGATCGATTCCCTGGGCGGCCTTTCCGACGCGGTTGACTGCCTGTATGAGATGATCGACCGGCGCCGCCCCAAAAAGGGCGCGTCCGGCAAGAAGAAAAAAGAAGGCGCGAAATAGCCGCGCCGCCCGCGGGCCGGTTTCTGCCCCCTGCGGGGTACATCGCATTCGGATTTTATGAGCTTATATTTTGAAAGTCCCGTTAGGACTTAAAGGAGAATCCGCTTTGGCACAAACAAATACACGAAAACGGCAGCCGGCGAAAAAGGCCGCATCGGCCTCCCGCGCGGCGCCGAAAAAGAAGGCATCGCCTTCTGCCAAGACGCAGAAGAGCCGCTATGCCGCAAAACCCAAAAAGGCGCCCGCTTCCCGGAAAACGGCCGCGCAGGCGGAAAAGGAGCGCAAAGCGGCCCGCCGCCGGCGCAACCAGCGCGGGGCGGTGGTGCTGTTCGCCCTTTCCATTTTCCTGTTTTTCCTGTCCGTGATGCCGGGCGTCCACGCGTGGAACGCGATGTATGGCGCGCTGCACGGTTTATTTGGCATGTGGGCGGTGCTGTGGGCGGTGCTGCTGTGCTACATTTCCATCGTGACGGCGTTCGTCGAGCGTGAGGACGCGCACCTCGGCGCCAAGGTCCTATTGTCCGCATTGTCGATTATCGCGCTGTGCGGCGTGACGTTTGCGGTCACGTGCACGCCCGAAACGGTTTCGCTCGCGGGCATGCGGGAAAGCCTCTCGGCCCTTTACTTTTCGAGCCGCGCAGGCGGCGGCGCCGGGCTTTTCGGCGGCCTTCTGGGCGTGCCGTGCGTGGCGCTGTTCGGCAGGGCCGGCGCGTGCATCGTTTTGCTTTTGCTTCTGTTTGTTCTGCTGATGCTTTTGACCGGCACGACGCTTGTGCGGCTGTGGCGGGGCGTGCAGCGCCCGGCAAAGGCCGTCGGCCGCGCCGTCTCCGCCCGCCGGGAACAGCGCGTGCAGCCGGCCCCGCAGGCCGCGGAAACGGACCCGCTTTCCCACAGCGCCATCGATATCCCCTTAGAGGAGACGCCCGCCCCCGCGCCGCGCCGCCGCTCGAACGAAAAGCTGCGCCGCCTGGAGAAGGCCCTCGATATCGAGGTGCCCCCACGCGACACCGCCGTGCCGCCGCCTTCCGCCGTGGTCGAAAAGAAGGCTGCCCCGCCGCCTGCGCCGCCGGTGCAGGAAGCGCCGCCCGCCGTCGCGGAAAGTGCGCCCGCCGCAGCCCCCGCTTCGGCGCCGGAGCCGGCCGCCGCCTCGCTGTGGAAGGAGCCGGAGGACACGGACGCACCCCGCCGGCCGCCCCTCGAAATGCTTTCGCCGGACCCTGAGGAGGACCTCTCCCGCCAGGCGGAGGAGCAGCAGCAAAACAGCCAGAAACTCGAGGAAGTGCTCTCGAGCTTCGGCGTCAAGGCAACGGTCGTCCACGCAAGCCGCGGCCCGGCCGTCACGCGCTACGAGTTAAAGCCCGCTTCCGGCGTCAAGATCAGCAAGATCACAAACCTCGCGGATGATATCGCCTTAAACCTCGAGGCTTCCGGCGTGCGCATCGAAGCGCCCATCCCCGGCAAGGCCGCCGTCGGCATCGAGGTGCCAAACCGCCAGCGCAGCATCGTGCGCATGCGCGGCCTCGTCGAGTCGAAGGCGTTTACCTCGGCAAAGAGCCCGCTGACCGTGTGCCTTGGCCGCGATATCGCCGGCGCGCCGAAGGTCGCCGACCTCGCGAAGATGCCCCATCTTTTGATTGCCGGCACGACCGGTTCGGGCAAATCCGTGTGTTTAAACTCGTTTATCATCAGCCTTTTATATAAGGCGAAACCCGATGAGGTTAAATTTTTGATGATCGACCCGAAGGTCGTCGAGCTTTCGGTCTATAACGGCATCCCGCAGCTGTTGGTGCCCGTCGTCACGGACCCGCGCAAGGCCGCGGGGGCCCTGGGCTGGGCCGTCACCGAGATGGGCAAGCGCTATAAGCTCTTCGCCGAGTTTAACGTGCGCGACATCAAAGGTTATACGGAATATGCCGAGCAGCACGATTATACGACCGCCGACGGCCAGCCGATGGAGCCCATGCCGAAGATCGTAATCTTCATCGAAGAGCTCGCCGATTTGATGATGGCCGCGCCCAGCGAAGTCGAAGACAGCATCTGCCGCTTAGCACAGATGGCGCGCGCGGCCGGCATGCACCTCGTCATCGCGACGCAGCGCCCGAGCGTCGACGTCGTGACGGGTTTGATTAAGGCGAATATCCCCAGCCGCATCGCGCTGTCCGTCTCCTCCCAGGTCGACAGCCGCACGATTCTCGACACGGCCGGCGCCGAAAAGCTTCTCGGCAACGGCGACATGCTCTATTCGCCGGTCGGCATTCAGAAGCCGCTGCGCATCCAGGGGGCGTTCGTCAGCGACGCGGAGATCGAGAGCATCGTTTCCTATATTAAGCGCGGCCAGGAGCCGGGCTACGACGAGGGCATCGCCGAAGAGATCGAAAAGCGCGCCGTCGAGGAGAAAAAGGAATCCTCCGCCGAGGAATCCGACTTGGACCCGATGCTCGACGAGGCCATCAAATGCGTCGTCGAGGCCGGCCAGGCGAGCACGTCGCTTCTGCAGCGGCGCCTGCGCTTAGGGTATGCGCGCGCCGGCCGCATCGTCGACCAGATGGAGCAGCTCGGTATCGTCGGCCCCCACGAGGGCAGCAAGCCCCGCCAGGTGCTTTTGACGTACCAGCAGTGGCTCGAACGCAGCATGAATGCGCACGCCCCCGCGCCGAAAGAGGGGGAAGAGAACAAAGCGGGCTAACCGCCCAAACAAAGGAGCGTTTTACTTATGAGAAAAGTGACCATCCACCGCTTTGAAGGCGTTTACGCGATTTGCAAGGACGCCGACGGCCGGCTCTTTGCCGTCGAGACGCGCGAGCTGCCCAAGGGCACGAAGGCCGGGGCCGTCCTGGTCATCGACGACGATACGGGCACGCTTTCCGTCGAGGAGCCCCCGCGCCGCGGCCGGAAATAAGAAGCGAAAAAAGAACAGGCGGCATGCCCCGTTTGGAAGGCATGCCGCCTGTTTTCTTTTGTCAAAACCGTCCGCTCACAGCGGTGCGCTCGATAAAAACAAGTGCGTTTCCCGCCGGCCGGTGCGGTGGATCGAAACGCTCTGTACGAGCCCGACGCCGAGGTATAAGCACGCCGAGGACGACCCGCCCGCGCTGAAAAACGGCAGCGTGATGCCCAGAACCGGCAGCAGGTTTAAACACATCCCCAGGTTAAACAGCGTCTGCGCGAACAAAAGGCCAAAGTAGCCAAAGCAGATGCTCCGCCCGAGCATGTCCGGCGAACGGCGGCCGATGTGCAGGCACGTAAACATCAACAGCGCCAGCAGCAAAAGCACCGCCGCGCAGCCCAGAAACCCGAGCTGCTCGCCGACGGCCGAAAAGATGAAGTCGCTCTGCTGGACCGGCACCGCGCTCGAGTTGACGCGCGGCGACGTGAACAGCCCGCGCCCGGTCAGCTGCCCGCTGCCGATGCTCATGCGGCCGGCCAGCTGCTGCAGTCCCGCGTCGAGCGGGTCCTGTTCCGGGTGGCGGAAAATCAGGATGCGCTCTTTCTGGTAATCTTTGAGCACGAAATTCCACAGAATCGGCACCGCCGCCACGATTGCCGCGAATAGGATCAGAAAGTAGCGCAGCTTGACCCCCGCGCCGAACGCCATGAACAGGAACATGCATAAAAAGATGATGGCCGCGCCGTCGTCGCCCTGCGCGTGCGTCAAAAGCACCGGCACGCCGGCATGGACGAGCAAGAGCACCACATGCAGGGGGCGGTCCAGAAGCTCCCGCTCCTCGAGCGCCTGCAGGTGGACGCCGAACGTGATTAGAAACCCGATCTTTGCGAGTTCTGCCGGCTGGAACGTCAGCCCGCCGGGGAGGTTGATCCACGCGCGCGCGTTTACGCCGCCGGACCCCTCCACCGTCACGCCGTTTACAAACGTCAGCACGATCAAAAGCAGGCAGAACGCGGCCACAAAGTACCAGAAGTTCCCGAGCGTCCGGTAATCCAGGAAGGTCAGCAGGAAAGCCCCCAAAAGCCCCGCGCACACGGCCAGAAGCTGAATCGTAAAATAGCTGTACGTGCGCCCTTCGGGCGTCGGGATGGTCCGGATCATGAGCAGCGCGTACGCGGAAATCACAAGTGTCAGAATCCAAAGCGCTTTGTTTGTGCGGCGCAGATAATCGCCCGCACGTGCGCCAAATCTTGGCAAAGGCATACGCTCCTTTCTGTTTGCAGGATTTTGCGATCGCTCCCATTATAACAGAACCGGCCCCGGAAAAAAAGACCGGGGCCGGTTCGTTTACAGATTCTTTCCTTTTGCAGCGCCTTGCAGCGCCGGTTTATGTTAGCGCTTGTTGCTCTGGCGCCAGATGCCCTGCTTCTCGGCCGCGGCGATCAGTTCCTCGCGGCAGTCCGGGTGCGCGATGCTGATGAGCTTTTCGGCGCGCTCCCACAGCGACGCGCCTTTGAGGTTCACCATGCCGTATTCCGTCACGACGTACTGGACGTTCGCGCGCGTGTCGGTCACGGTCGAGCCCGGATGCAGCACCGGCAGGATGCGCGATTCCGTTTTGCCGGTCTTCTTGTTTTTAAACGAGGAGGAGCAGCAGATGAAGCTCTTGCCGCCTTCGGACAGGTACGCGCCCATCACGAAGTCGAGCTGGCCGCCCGCGCCCGTAATCTGGCGCGTGCCGTTCGATTCGGCGTTGATCTGGCCGTAGAGGTCGAGGTTGACGACGTTGTTAATCGAGATCATGTTCGGGATCGAAGAAATCACGCGCACATCGTTGACGTATCCGACCGACGCGGACATGCAGGCGGGGTTGTTGTCGAGGTAATCGTACAGTTTCTGCGAACCTTCCGCAAAAGCGTACACCTGGCGGCCCGTGTCAATCGGCTTTCTCGCGCACGTGATCTTGCCCTTTTCGGCCATGTCGACGAACGCATCGACGTACATCTCCGTGTGGACGGCCAGGTCCTTTAAGTCGGAGTCGGCGATCAGAGAGCCCACGGCGTTCGGCATGCCGCCGATGCCCAGCTGCAGGCACGCGCCGTCCGGGATCTGCGCGACGATCTGGCGCGCGACGGCCTTGTCGATTTCCGTCGCCGGCGCGGGGGCGGGCATGCAGCGCATCTTCGGCTCCTTCATTTCCACAATCTCGTCGACGTTCGAAATGTGGATGCCCACGTTCGAGCCGCCAAGGCAGCGCGGCATCGCCGCGTTCACTTCCACGATGATGTGTTTCGCGCGCGCGCACATCGCGGCCATGCCGGTCGCGGACGGGCCAAAGTTAAAGTAGCCATGTTCATCCATCGGCGCGACCTCAAACATCGCCACGTCGATCGGGTCCATGTTGTCCGTGTAATAGCGCGGCACTTCCGAGAAGCGGATCGGCACGTACGTCACCATCGTCGGGTCGGGTGCATGGCGCTCAAAGCCCGACATGTGCCAGGAGAACCACGAGAAGTGCTTGCCCGCGTCCGGCACCTGGAAGATTGCAGGCATCTCCAAAAGGATGCCGCCGCGCACCTTTACGTCCGTGAGCTCTTCCGCACGCGCCGCCAGCGCGATGTCCAGGTCGTGCACCGTCGAAGCGGCCCAGCCGTAATCCACCCAGTCCCCGGAATGGATGGCCTTTACGGCCTGTTCGGGAGTTGTCAGTTTTTGCGCGTACTCTGCCTGTAGCGTGTTGTTCATCGTATTTACCCACCTTTTCTTTGCTGTTTGGAAGGCCCGCTTCAAAGACGGGGCCATTAAAAAAAGGAAAAAATTTTGAAATCTTCTGTTTCGATTATAGCATTCTTTCCGGGCCTGGGCAAGCGTCTGCATGTGGGAAAACGAAATTTTTACAAGAAATGCCTCCAGAATTCCCATTTTTGCGCATGAATTTGCGGGGGATCCGCCAAAGTTCGGCACAAATCCTGGCAAAAAGCCAGAAAACTTCACCAAGCTGTGGTACAATAAAAGACAGACCGGGAAGGGAGGCCTTTCGATGGACGGAAAAGAATACGGGAAACTGCGGCTTTTGGCCGTTTTGCGGCTGCTTTTGGAGGAATCGGACGCACAGCACCCGCTGAGCATGGCCGCGTTCTGCGAACGGCTCGCGCGCGCGGGCATTCCGGCGCAGCGCAAGGCCGTCGGCCGCGACCTGCGGGCGCTCGTACTTTCGGGGGTGCCGCTCCGGCATGCCCGCAAACCCGAAAACGGCTACTTTCTGGAGCCGCGCCCGTTTACCCCCGCCGAAGTGCGCCTGCTGCTCGACGCCGCCGCGCACGCCCCGTTTTTGACGAGGGAAAAGACCCAAATGGTAATCGAAAAGCTGCTGGGGCTATTAAGCCGCCCACAGGCCGGCCTTTTGCGCGGGCAGGTGACACCGGGGGGCCTGAAATTCCAAAACGAAGAGGTCCTGCATTCCATCGAGGTGCTCCAGCAGGCCATCAGCGAGAAAAAGCGCGTCGCGTTTTTCTATCATCACCAGGTCATCCAAAACGGCAAGCCCGCGCTCGACGCGGGGCGCGCCTTCCGCTTGAGCCCGTACGCGCTTTTGTGGAACAACGACCGCTATTACCTGGCCGGCAACTACGACAAGTACGATTCCGTCAGCAGCTACCGCCTCGACCGCATGCGCCAGGTGCGTCTGCTGCCCGTGCCCGCGCGGCCGTTCGAGGAGGTCACGCCGTACCGCGGCCGTTTTGACACAGCGGATTACCTGCAGCGCACGTTTTCGCTGTTTTCCGGCGCGCCCGAACAGCTTCTGCTGCGCTGCAACGCGGACCTGCTCGACGTGCTGACGGACCGCTTCGGCGAGGCGCTGCAGTTTTTAGAGCAGGAGCCGTCCGGCCAGTTCACCGCCCACGTCGAGGTCACCGTCAGCGAGGGGCTTTACGAATGGCTTTTGCAGTACGGCGCGCGGCTGTGCGTCGTGGCGCCTACATACGTGCGCGAAGAGATGCGCCGGCGCATTTCCCGGATGGGCGCCTTATACGGTGGGACTTCTTAAAAATCTTTCGTATAGATGAATTTTTAAAGAGGAAAGAGCGAAGATAGGAAAATAAAGGGAAAAGAAAAAGGGAGGGGCCGTTCCCCTCCCTTTACGTTTATGAAAACCACATATGTTCCACGAAGATCTTGACGCCGATCGCAATCAATACGATGCCGCCGACCACCTGCGCGCGCGTGCGCAGAAGCTCGCCGAATTTGCGCCCGAGGTAGACGCCGAAAAAGCACAGCACCAGCGTTACAAGGCCGATTTCGCCGACGCTTAGAAGCATCCGCGCCACGGTGTCCGCGCCCACCGCGCTCGGCAGCAGGACCCCCGTCGCCAGCGCGTCGATGCTCGTCGCAACGGCCAGCGTCAGCACGCGCCGCCACGGGACATCCTCCTGCAGCGTCTCGTCGCCGTCGTCCCGCTTGCGCGCCTCCCGCAGCATCTGGATGCCCAGAAACCCGAGCAGGATCAGCGCAATCCAGTGGTCCACCGAGCTGATGATCGCCTCGCCCGCCTTGCCGACGAGCCAGCCGATAAACGGCATCAGGCTCTGGAAGACGCCAAACGACACCGCGAGCTTTAATGCAAACGCCGGTTTTACCCGCCGCGCCGCCGCACCGTTTGCCACCGATACCGCGAATGCGTCCATCGCAAGCCCCACGGCGATGCCCAATAATGAAAGATGATCCATCCGCATTTCTCCTCAAACTTTGTTTTATGAAACTCGTATCTTTTATCGTACCGTATGTAGGGGGGCCGTGTCAATACTTTCCTCCCAAAAGCCCAAAAGCGGCACTTTTCCGCCGCGCCTTGCGCACGGAGCGAAAACATGGTACACTTTACTTTAAAACAGTACCCCGGTGCAGCGGCGGCTGCCCGGAAAGGCGGGCGCTTTTGGATTTCCTTTGCCGCATAAGTGAGGAAACGGGAGGCCGCCCGCGGGTAAGGAGGGGATTTTTGAGATGATTGCGGTCATTGATTATGGGGCGGGCAATTTGCAGAGCGTTCGAAAGGCGCTTTCGTTTATCGGCGCGGATGTGTGCGTCACGAAAGACCCGCAGGTGTTAAGCCGCGCGCAGGCGGCGGTCCTGCCCGGCGTCGGCGCGTTTGGCGACGCGATGAAAAGCCTGCATGCGTCCGGCATGACCGGCGCGATCTGTGACTTTGTCCGGGAAGGGAAGCGGCCGTTTTTGGGCATCTGCGTCGGGCTGCAGATGCTGTTTGAGGAAAGCGAGGAGTCGCCCGGCGTGCCGGGGCTCGGCCTGCTGCCCGGGAAGATTTTAAAAATCCCGCCGCGGGAAGGCCTCAAAGTCCCGCATATGGGCTGGAACGACTTGGACCTTTTGACGCACGAGGGCCTTTTTTCAGGCCTTGCGCCGCATCCATACGTCTATTTTGTCCATTCCTATTATCTGCGCGCGGGGAATCCTTCCGATGTCGCCGCAACGACGGAATACGGCGTCCGGATCGACGCGGCGGTCCATCATGGGAAGTTATGGGCCACGCAGTTCCACCCGGAAAAGAGCGGGCGCGTGGGGTTACAGATCTTACGAAATTTTGCCGCCATGGGGGAGGGGTAAGCGATGTACGCAAAACGCATCATTCCGTGTTTGGATGTCAACGAAGGCCGCGTCGTCAAGGGGACGAGCTTTGTCAACCTGCGCGACGCCGGCGACCCGGTCGCATGCGCCGAGGCATACGACGCGCAGCAGGCCGATGAGCTCGTGCTGCTCGATATCACCGCGAGCGCCCAGGCACGCGGCACGCAGCTTTCCTATGTGCAAAGCGTCGCAGAGCGCATCTTTATCCCGTTTACGGTCGGCGGCGGTATCCGCACGGTGGAGGATTTCACGGTCCTTCTGCGCGCGGGCGCCGATAAGGTCTCCGTCAATTCGGCGGCCGTGCGCCGGCCGGCGCTCATCGCCGAGGCGGCGGAAAAGTTCGGCAGCCAGTGCGTCGTCTGCGCGATCGACGCGAAGCGCCGCCCCGGCGGCTGGAGCGTGTATATTGACGGCGGCCGGCGCGACACGGGCCTCGACGCCGTCGAATGGGCGAAGAAAGCCGTCGCCCTCGGCGCGGGCGAAATCCTCTTGACGAGCATGGACGAAGACGGCGTCAAGCAGGGCTACGACCTCGCCTTAACGGCCGCCGTCAGCGAGCGCGTGCCGGTGCCGGTCATCGCGTCGGGCGGCGCGGGCGCACTCGAACATTTCTACGACGCGTTTACGGCCGGCAAGGCCGATGCCGTGCTCGCGGCGTCGTTATTCCATTTCGGGGAAATCACAATCCCGCAGCTCAAAGACTACCTGGCCGCGCGCGGCATCCCTGTCCGCCGCGTGGAGACGGGCGCATGAAAGCCGCCATCTGTGAAGACGAGCCGGCGCAGGCCGCCGAGACCGCCCGCCTTCTGCAGGAATGGGCCGCCCGGCACGGCGAACCCGCCGCGCTGTCGGTTTTCCCGAGCGCCGAAGCGCTGCGCTTCCGGTGGGAGGAGGAGCAGGACTGGGACCTTTTGGTCCTCGACATCCAGATGCCCGGCGAAAACGGCATGGACCTCGCGCGCGCCCTGCGTGCGGGGGGCTTTCGCGGCGCCATCCTGTTTTTGACCGCCGTGCCGGATTTCATGGCGCAGGGCTACGACGTCGAGGCGCTCCATTATTTATTAAAGCCCGTCGAGCCGGAGAAGCTCTTCGCGTGCTTAGACCGCGCGTGCCGGCGCGCCGGGCGCGCGTATACGCTGCTCGTTTCCGACCCGAAGGGCGCCGCCGTGCGCATCGACCAGAAAGAGATCCGCTTTTTGCGGGTGCGCGCCCACGAAGTCGAGGTCTCGGCGTCTGGCCTTTCCTTTTTTAACGGCAGCCTGGACGCGGCCGAAAAGGAATTAGCCCCCGGCGCGTTTGCGCGCTGCCACCGCTCCTGTATTGCGGGGCTGCGCTTTGTCCAGACGCTCGAGCGCGACCGCGTCGTGTTGGAGGACGGCACGTGCCTGCCGGTCAGCCGCCGGCTATTCCAGTCCGTGCGCGCGGCGTTCGTCGCCTATTATCAGAACGGGGAGGGACGTTTGTGAAACCGTGGGCCGTCGTTTTGCTTGTGCTTGCCCTTGCGGCGGGCGCCGTGCTTTTGGTGTTTGCCGTGCGCCGCGCCTTCGCCTACTTTGTCGACCGGCGCATTTCGGGCTATCAAAACGACCTTCTGCAAAAGCAGGCCGCCGAGGTCGAGAATATGTACCGCCAGACGCGCGGCTGGCGCCATGACCTGCAAAACCACATCGCGACGATGCAGGCGTACTTAAACGCCGGCGACCTCGACGCGCTCGGCGCGTACTTAAAAAGCCTTGGCCGCGACTTAAAGGACGTCGACCACATCGTGAAGACCGGCAGCGTGATGGCCGACGCGATTTTAAACAGCAAATTGTCCTTAGCCCGCGCGCAGGGCGTCGAAGTGCACGCGACCGCCTCCATCCCGCCGTCGTGTGAAATCCCCGACATGGAACTGTGCGTGATGATCGGGAACCTGTTGGACAACGCCGTCGAGGCCTGCGCGCGGCAAAAGGAGGGCGCGCACCGCTTTCTGCGCGTCTATATCGGAAAACTCAAAAGCCAGCTTTATATCTGCGTTACGAATTCGACGGGGGATCTCCAAAAAGAGGGGAACCGCTTCCTCTCCGCGAAACCCGGCCGCGACCGCGCCGCGCGGTTCGGCTTCGGGCTGATGCGCATCGACAAGATGGCCGCGCGCTGCTCCGGTTACGTCAACCGCCAGTCGGAGCCCGGCGTGTTCGCGACGGAGCTGTTTTTGCCGCTTTCGCCGCCGAAAAAATGACCGTTTAAGCAGAAAAAAGCGCCGTTCGTGCAGCGTTTCGCACGGGCGGCGCTTTTTGTGGTATGCTGGACCACAGAAACGAAAGGGGTGTTTCAAAGATGGCAGAAAAACGATCGAAGCCGCGGTATTCGACGGTGCAGAACGTTTCGTATCTTTTAAAATCCTGGTGGGCATGGAGCCGCGCACGGCTTCTTTTCAATTTCCTGCTCGTGCCGGCGGAAATCCTGCTTTCGCTTTTGGGCATCGCGATGGCGCCGGCGATCCTGAATGCGTTGAGCCGGGGTGTGACGCCCATGGAACTCTGCGGCGTGATTTTGGCCTTTACGGCCGGGCTGTGCGCGTGCACGGCCTTAAAACATGCGGTCGAGGGCTCCGAGCGCACGGCCGCGAACACGAACCGCCTGCGCCTTGTCGAAAAGCTGTGCGGGCGGATTATGACGTGCGATTACGCCCAGCTCGAGGACGCCGAGGCGCGCGCGCAGCTAAACCGCGCGTTTACGTTCGTGCGCTCGAACCACTCCGGCGGCGAGGAGGTCGTCCACAACGTCGTGAAGATTACGCTCGACGCGGTGGGCCTTGTCTTTTACGGCGCGATGCTTTGCACGCTGACGCCGTGGCTGCTCGTGCTGCTCGCAGGGCTCGCGGTCGTGAGCTTTTTGGCCGGCCGGCACGCGGCAAATCTCGAGTACCGCGACCGCAGCCAATGGACCGTGTTAGACGAGAAACTCGACTACCTCTACGAAAAGCCGTTCGCGTTTGAGGCCGGCAAGGATCTGCGGCTTTACAGCATCGGCGGCTGGTTTGAATCCCTGTTTTCGCAGGTTTTGGGCGCGCGCAGCGGCTGGGAGAAAAAGACGCAGGCCCGCTGGTACGCGGTCGACGCCTTGCAGGGCGGGTTAAACCTTGTGCGCGACGGCGCGGCGTATGCGCTTTTGCTCGTGCTTGTCTTAAACGGCACGATCTTAGCGGCGGACTTTGTGTTCTATTTCGGCGTCGTCGGCGGCTTTTCGGCGTGGATGACCGAATTGATTGAAAAGCTGCGCGACTTAACGCGCTGCAGCCTCGAGTGCTGCGAGTACCGCGCGTTTTTGGAAGCGCCCGATGACCCGCGTGCAAAGGCCGAAAAGACGGTGCCGGTTTCCCCCGGGAAGCCCGCTTCCATCGTGTTCGACCACGTGTCGTTTCGCTATCCGGGGGCGCAGCAGGACGCGGTCCACGACCTGTCGTTTTCGATCCATCCGGGCGAAAAGGTCGCGCTCGTGGGCTTAAACGGCGCGGGCAAGACGACGTGCGTGAAACTCTTGTGCGGCCTTTATACGCCGACTTCCGGGAAGATTCTGATAAATGGCGTCGACCTCGCCGCGTGTAACCGCGACGCCGTGTTCGACGCGGTCACGGCCGTGTTCCAGGACGTCCATTTCCTGCCGGTCTCGATTGCCCAGAATGTCGCGGCCGGGCAGAAGGTCGACCGCGCACGCGTGCAGCGCTGCTTATCGCTTTCCGGGCTTTGGGAGCGCGTCTCGCGCCTGCCCGACGGCATGGACACGCTCCTGGAAAAGACCGTCAACGAGAACGCGGCCGCGTTCTCCGGCGGCGAGCAGCAGAAGCTCGTCCTGGCCCGCGCGCTTTATAAGGATGCGCCGCTGATTTTGCTCGACGAACCGACCGCGGCCTTGGACCCAATCGCGGAAAACGAGATGTACCAGAAATACGGCGCCTTGACCGAGGGGCGCACATCGGTTTTTATCTCGCACCGGCTTTCGAGCACGCGCTTCTGCGACCGCATCCTGTTTTTAAAGGGCGGGAAAATCACCGAGGAGGGCACGCACGACGCGCTGCTGCAACAAGGCGGCGACTACGCGTACATGTTCAAAGTGCAGAGCCATTACTATGAAAATGCGAACGAACGGGAGGCGGCGGACCTTGGCTGAACAGACAAACGTACAAACGAACACAAAACAAAAAAAGCGCAGCTTACAGCATGACCTGCACGCCCTTTGGCGCGCCGTGAAGCTGACGCAGAAATTGGAGCCGAAGATGCTGCCGCTTCTGGCATGTTCCGCCTTGTGCGAAGCCGCGAACCCCTTTGTCGGCCTGTACTTTTCCGCGCGCATCGTCGACGGGCTCCTTTCCGGCGCGGCGGCGGAGACGATTGTCCCGCTCATCCTCTGGACGCTGGGGCTGACGCTTTTCTTCCATCTTTTGGGCAAGGGCCTCTCCCGCGCGCGGGAGGTCGTGGAGGAGCGGCTGTATTCCCGCGAGCTGCACCTCGTCGACGCCGTGTTTTTAAAGACCGACTATGAGAATCTCGAGAACCCGCGCATTCAAAACCTCGCGCGCGACTACCGCGAGGGCGTCAATATGCGCGGCGCAAACCTCGCCTACGCGCTCGGCGACGATTCCTTGCGGCCGCTTTTGCAGGGCGCGTTTACGATCGTCTTTGCGGCCGTGTTCGCGCTGCCGTTGTTCTTTGCCGGCGGGGACGCCGCCGCGCACCCGTTTTTAGCGGGCCCCGGCCCGGCCATTCTCATGGCCCTCGCGATTCTTTGCAGCGTGTTCCTCTCTTTATTCATCAGCCGCCGCGGTATGCAGAAGAGCTGGGCGCTGGCTCGCGGCATGCTGCGCGTCAACCGCAATTTCCAATATGTCGTCGGCCGCCTGATCACCCAGTACCAGAGCGGCAAGGAGCTGCGCCTTTACCGGGAGCAGGGCCTTTTCGGGCGGTTCATTTCACGTGCTTTAAACACCTGTACGGACCTGCTGAAAAAGGAGACGGGCTGTGAGGCGCGCTATGAGGGCCTCGCGGCGGGCATCTCGGCGCTGTTGTCGGGGCTTTCCTACCTGTTCGTCGCGCTCAAGGCGCTCACGGGCGCGTTCGGCGCCGGCATGGTCATCCAGTACGCGGGTGCCATTACGCGCTTTACGACGGGGTTAACCGATTTTGCCGGGGCGTTTTCGAACGCGCTCGAGCAGGTGCCGTACCTCGAAGACCTCTACGCAATCCTCGACTTAAAGCCCGTGCTCTACAGCGGCACGCTGCCCGTCGAAAAGCGCGACGACAACGACTACGTGATCGAATTCCACCACGTGAGCTTCCGCTACCCCGGCGCGTCCGAGTGGGCGCTGCGCGACCTTTCCATGCAGCTGAAGGTCGGAAAGCACTTAGCCGTCGTCGGCCGCAACGGTTCGGGCAAGACGACGTTTATTAAACTGCTCTGCCGCCTGTACGACCCGACCGAAGGGGAGATTACGTTAAACGGCATCGATATCCGCAAATACCGCTACGAGGAATACCTCGCGATTTTCTCGGTCGTGTTCCAGGATTTTGCGCTGTTCAGCTTCCCGCTCGGCCAGAATGTGGCCGCGAGCACAGCGGTCGATGAGCCCCGCGCGAAAAAATGCCTCGACGAGGCCGGCTTCTCGGACCGCCTGCGCACGCTGCCAAAGGGCCTCGCGACGCCGCTTTATAAGAATTTTGACCCCGACGGCGTCGAGGTTTCCGGCGGCGAGGCGCAGAAGATCGCGATTGCCCGCGCGCTGTATAAGAACGCGCCGTTTGTCGTGCTCGACGAGCCGACGGCCGCCTTAGACCCGCTTTCGGAGGCCGAAATCTACGAGCGCTTCGGCGAGATGGTCGGCGACCGCACGGCCGTGTACATTTCCCACCGCCTCTCGTCGTGCCGCTTCTGCGACGATATCGCCGTGTTCGACCGCGGGCAGATTGTCCAGCGCGGCAGCCATGAGACGCTGTTATCCCAGAAGGGCAGCCTCTACGAGAAGCTCTGGAACGCGCAGGCGCAGTATTACGCGACCCACTCGAAAGAAGACGAAATCTATTTGCAGTAAAGCGCGGCCAAAGGCTTGCTTTTTCGATGCCTTCCCGTAAAATTGTAGAGAAACCATGAAACGCTTTGCCCAGGGGGAGGAATACCAAATGGCCGAACAAGGAACGCTGCAATTGTATCACGGCGAAAAGCAGACCGCCATAAAGCTCATCAAAGGCTTTTGGAAAGCCCACAACAACGAGGACCAGACGGATGCCGAAGCGCTGAAAGATTTAGAAGCGTGGACCGCGGAAGGCCACCGCTTTTATTTCATTCGCCTCGCGCAGGAATTTGTGGGGTTTCTGCATCTCGGAAACCGCGGGGGAAAACCGGACTGGATTGAAGATGTATTTGTGCTGCCAGTCTATCAAAACCGGGGCATCGGCACCTCTGCGATTCGCGAAGCCATCCAAGAAATTCGTTCGTACGCCGAATCCGTTTATATCGAGGCAGCCGCCAGAAACCAGGGGGCAATCCGGCTGTATCGAAAGCTTGGCTTTGATTGCCTGAATACCGTGACGCTGCGCCATGATTTTCAAGCGCCCAACTTTGAAGTGCTGCGGACGGAAACCATCTATGACCGGGAGTTTGAGATTCGAAGGAAAAAGCAATCGTAGTCCAATTTACGCGGCTTTGCCGCAAAAGAAAAGCGCGCCGTCAAGCGCGCTTTTTTATGGGGATTCTTAGGTGGTTTCTTTCTCTCTTTTCGAGGCGAAATAGAGCCATAAAAATTCGGCAATCAAAGAGGCCGTAATCAAGGCGCCGACCGCGGAGAAATACTCAATTCCAAACAGCAGCGGGCACAACGATAAGACAATGCCGATGCAAAGGAGAATTTTTGCGGGCAGCAGAAGCCGCCGCTTTCCCGTAACACAGAAAACGAGTGTCAGTACCAAAACCGCACACGTGAGGATGCCGGTGAGGAAGGGGGCAAAATTCCCATATCCAAACGGCAGCAGGTCAAAATAGGAATACAGCGACCGCATGTACGCGATGGTTCCGTCATCGGCCTGATAGCCGAAATTGCATACCGCGCCATACGGCAGAATTTCCAACACCAGCGCGGCCGCAATCGGAATCAAAACCAAAACATTCTTTCTCATAGGGCACAGCTCCTTCCCACACGGCGCACGCAAACGCCTAGTCTCTCTTTTTCTATAATAACAGACACGCAGCACAAGCGCAAGCACCAATTTTCGCGTTTCCACAACTTTAACGCCGACATTCTATCCGCAAACCCCAAAGTCTAACCATTGCGGCGAAAGCCATCGCAATTCCGGCGCGGAAGCTCGGTGCTCCGAAGGAGCGGAGAGTTCCGCCGTCCCCTCGCGCGAATTGCAGCCGAAGGCTGCGCCAGCGCGACCGCAGGGGGAATCCCAAAGGGGGCGCAGCCCTCTTTGGCCAGTCTTTGCCTACTTTCTGCTGGCCAGAAAGTAGGGGCCCCGCGCGGCCTGAGCGCGTCGAAGGGAAAAGAAAAAAGATTTTAAGGAAAGTCGCAGAAGGACAAAAAGCCCGGGCTGCGAAAGTCCAAATTCTCGCACAGGTGCGGTCCGAGCGCGTCGAAGGGAAAAGTAGGAATTTTAGAGAAAGTAAAAGGAGAACAGAAGAGCCCGGGCGACATAGCCCCAAAATAAACGCCGAGCGGCCAAAGAAAGAAAAAACGGCAGGGAGGGCCAGGTGCAAAAAACACCGGCCCTCCCCGCCGTTTATTCTTCCAGCCCCGCAAACTGCATGCGGTAGTACTTTGCGTACAGACCGCCTTTTTCTAAGAGCGTCTTGTGATCCCCGCGCTCGCGGATGCCCTCGTGGTCGAGTACGAGGATTTCGTCCGCGTTACGGATCGTCGAAAGGCGGTGCGCAATCGTGATCGTCGTGCGCCCGTGCGCGAGCGCGTCGAGGCTCTGCTGGATGTAGCGCTCGCTTTCGTTGTCGAGCGCACTCGTCGCCTCGTCTAAAATCAGCACCGGCGGGTCCTTTAAGAACACGCGCGCAATCGCGATGCGCTGCTTCTGCCCGCCCGAAAGCCGCGCGCCGCGCTCGCCGACGAACGTGTTGTAGCCGTCGGGGAGGCTCTCGACAAACGCGTCGATGTTCGCGCGCTTTGCCGCTTCGATAATCTCTTCATCGCTCGCGCCCGGCTTGCCGTAGGCGATATTCTCGCGGATTGTGCCCTCAAACAGGTACACGTCCTGCTGCACGATGCCGATTGCGCGGCGCAGGCTCTCGAGCGTCAAGGTGCGCACGTCCTTGCCGTCGACGCAGACGCTCCCCGCGTCCACGTCGTAAAAGCGCGGCAGAAGCGAGCACAGCGTCGTCTTGCCGCCGCCCGACGGGCCCACCAGCGCGATCGATTTCCCGGCCGGGATGTGAATGTCCACATCCGAGAGCACCGTCTCCTCGTCGTCCGCGTAGCGGAATGTCACGTGGTTGTAGTCGATGTCCCCGCGCACGTTATCGAGCGGCTTCGCGTCGGGGGCGTTCTGGATGTCGGGGTGCGTCTCGAGAATCTCCTCAAAGCGTTTAAAGCCCGCCGCGCCCTTCTGGAGCTGTTCGGTAAATTCGATGAGCACCTCGATGGGGCTGATAAAGATGTTGATATATAACGCGTACAGCGCGAGGTCCGTCGCCTGTAAGCTCCCCTGCGCGATGAAATAGCCGCCGGCCACGAGCACCGCCGCGAACATCAGGCCCTCGAAAAAGTTGTTTCCCGCGTGGAACGTGCCCATGCGGCGGTAGTTATTTGTCTTCGAAATCAAAAACTGGTCGTTCGACTTCGCGAATTTTTTGCGCTCAATGCCCTCGTTTGCAAACGATTTCACGACGCGGATGCCGGCGAGGCTGTCCTGCAAACTCGCGTTGACGTCCGCAATCTTTAAGCGGTTATCCATGAACACTTCCTGCATCTTCTGGTTCTGGCGGATGCTGAACACGAGCATCACGAGCACAATCGCGAGCAGGATCAGCGTCAGCGGCACATTGACCATCCACAACAGCACGAACGACCCGATGATCTTCACCGCGGAAATAAACAGGTTCTCCGGCCCGTGGTGCGCGAGCTCCGAGATGTCAAACAGGTCGGACACAAGCCGGCTCATCATCGTGCCGGTGTTGTGCGTGTCGTAATACGAAAACGACAGCCGCTCGTATTGGTCGAACAGCTCCTGGCGCATGCGGCTCTCAATCTTCGCGCCCATAATGTGCCCCTGCGCCGTGATGTAGTAGCGGCACACCGTGCGGATTGCGTACATGCCGAGAAGCCCGAGCGCCATCGGCAGCAGGCTCTGCAGGATTACCGGCGCGGCCTGCGTGAACAAAGAGTCGTTTAAGATGTTTAAAATCTGCGGGAACGCGAGGTCCACCGCGCTGACGACGAATGCGCACAACAGGTCGAGCAGGAACACGCCCATGTGCGGCTTATAGTAGTGGATAAATTTTCGGATCAGCTTCAAGTCCCATTTCCCCTCTTTTTTATGGATATTCTGAAACGCCGTGTCACGCAGATTAGTTTACCACAAAGCGCTTCGCTTGAAAAGAATGGCGAAAAAGATTTTGAAAACGCGGCCGGCCGCGCTTCCCGGCGTTCCTGGAAAAACCCGCCGGAATGTGGTATCATAAAAATGAAAAAAGATTTTGTAAACCACTCGACGAAAGGAGCACCTTCATGGAACTTCAAACGATTCTTTCCGCGGTCGACCACACGCTTTTGGACCCGGCCGCCACGTGGCAGGAGATCCGCGCGCTGTGCGACGACGCGATGCACTACCACACCGCGAGTGTCTGCATCCCCGCGCGCTATGTAAAGCCCGCCAAAGCGTACGTCGGCGAAAAGATGCGCATCTGCACGGTCATCGGCTTCCCGAACGGCTACTCGACCACGGCCGCAAAGGTCTTCGAGACGCAGGACGCGCTGTCAAACGGCGCCGACGAGATCGATATGGTCATCCCGATCGGCGCGGTCAAGGACGGCCTTTACGGCGACGTCCGCCGCGAGATCGAGGCCGTCAAGGCCGCGTGCGGCAGCCACCTTTTGAAAGTCATCGTCGAGACGTGCCTTCTGACGGCGGAAGAAAAGATCCGCATGTGCGAGGTCGTCGCGCAAGCCCGCGCGGACTTTATTAAGACCTCCACGGGCTTTTCGACGGGCGGCGCCACGTTCGAGGACGTCAAGCTCTTCAAAGAACACGTCGGCCCTGCCGTCCGGATTAAGGCCGCCGGCGGCATCCATTCGCTCGAGGACGCCGAGAAATTCCTGGCGCTCGGCGCTTCCCGCCTGGGCACGAGCCGCATCGTAAACCTTGTCAAAGCGCTCGGGAAATAATGAACCCGGCCGAAGTTTCAAAGGACGTTTCGTTTCAGTTCGTTTCAGTTTGTTTTGGAAGGAAAGGAGGCATCTGATGCGGATTTTAGAGCTGCTCGCGAAAAAACGTGACGGCGGAGAACTTTCCGCGGAAGAACTTTCGGAATTTATCGCCGGCTGTGTGTCGGGGAATCTCCCCGATTATCAGATCAGCGCGATGCTCATGGCCATCTGCATCCGCGGCATGACGCCGCGCGAGACGGCCGCGCTCACGCTCGCGATGGCAAAGTCCGGGGAAGCGGTCGACCTTTCGGAAATCCCCGGCGTCAAGGTCGATAAGCACAGCACCGGCGGCGTGGGGGACAAGACGACCTTAATCGCACTGCCGCTCGCGGCGAGTCTCGGCGCGCACGCGGCGAAGATGAGCGGCCGCGGCCTCGGCTTTACGGGCGGCACGCTCGATAAGCTCGAGTCGATCCCCGGCTTTCGCACGGACCTCTCGCGCGAGGAATTCTTCGATGTCGTGCGGCGCGTCGGGGTTTCGGTTATCGGCCAGAGCGGGAATTTGGACCCCGCGGACAAAAAGCTCTACGCGCTGCGCGACGTGACCGGCACGGTCGAGAGCCTGCCGCTAATCGCCTCGAGCATCATGAGTAAGAAGCTCGCTTCCGGCGCCGACGCGATTTTATTGGACGTCAAGACCGGCAGCGGCGCGTTTATGAAGGATTTTTCCGATTCCCTTGCGCTTGCCCAGGCGATGGTCTCGATCGGCACGCGCGCCGGCCGCAAAACGGTCGCGCTGCTCACGGATATGGACGCGCCCTTGGGCCGCGCCGCCGGCAACGCGCTCGAGGTCGCGGAGGCGTGCCGGACCCTGCAGGGGCAGGGCCCCGAAGATCTGACGGCCTTGTGCGTGACGCTCGCGGCGGAGCTCGTGCGCTTTTCGTCCGGTGCGCCGCTTCCCGAGTGCCGCGCCCGCGTGCAGGAAGCGCTCCAAAGCGGCGCGGGCTTTCGAAAGCTCTGCGAGATGGTAAAAGCCCAGGGCGGCGACGTGCGCGCGCTTTTGGACCCGTCGCGCCTTCCACAGGCGGCCGCCGAAGACGTTTTCACAGCGGACCGGGACGGCTTCGTCTTCCACATGGACACGCAGGCGTGCGGGCTTGCCGCCGCACAGCTCGGCGCCGGCCGCGAAAAGCTCGGCGATGCCGTCGACCCGGGCGCGGGGCTTCTGTTTGAAAAAAAGCCCGGCGCTTATGTGCGCAAAGGGGAAACCCTTGTGCACCTTTATGGAAAAGACGCCGCTTCCTGCCGCGCCGCGAAGGAGCGCCTAGCTGCCGCCATCGAACTGCGCGAGACATCGCCCGAATCCCGCCCGCTCGTGTTCGCGCGCGTGACGGCGGACGGCGTCGAAAAATTTTTTTGAAAAACCGCGAAAACCCCTTGACAAATCCCGGAAGGTATGCGATAATATCTAACGTTGTCCCACTTCTTTCACACATGGGCCTGTAGCTCAGCTGGGAGAGCGTTCGGTTCGCATCCGAGAGGTCAAGGGTTCGAATCCCTCCAGGTCCACCATACAACACAAAAACGAACCTTTTTCCGTCGAATTCATGGGAGATGTGTTCGCAATTACTTTTCCATTTAGGAAATAGTAACAAACAGCCCTCGAGAGAAATCTCGGGGGCTGTTTTGTTTTTCTCTCCTGTTACGTAAATTCGGACAAGATGTATAGATTATTCATTTTGCTTTCCTCCTAAGATTAAATTCATTCGATTATATTCTAATTATAGTTTGATTGCATTCGAATGTCAATAGGAAAATTAGAATAAATTCAAAAATATTTTCGAATGAAGTCGCATATACATTTGAAAAATTAAGATAAGCTCGAATAAAATCTTAAAATTTCTTTGACTTTTTATCAAAAGAAGTGTAATATCATTTATACAGAAAGAAGGTGATAACATGAAACCGAAAAGTGGAAAGCGACGATGCAAGCTGACGAAAAAGCAAAGTGAAATGGAAGGGTAACAAAAATGGATATAGTAGATAGGATCGAGATGGTCAGAAAGTCTGTAGGGCTAAATGGAACTGAATTTGCAAAGCGAATCAATATGAGTGGCTCGATGTATTCTAAGGTAAAAACAAAAGTGAGCTACCCTACAAGGGGAATGATTTTAGATATTTGCAGACAGTTTGACGTAAATGAAAAATGGCTCGAAACCGGCGAAGGGGAAATGCACACACAAAAAAATCTGCCAACCGACCGGCTGACAGAGGAAATCATGAAAGTATTTCAAGACAAAGGCGCGTTTTCCGAAATGATACGAATTTCTATCGAAATGTATTACGAGATGCCGGATGATCGCAAGAAAACAGTAAACGAAATGTTTGAAGAGTACCGGAAGCGGCTGCTTTTCAAATAAAAAAAGGAAGGGCGTTTAGCCCTTCCAATTCTTTAGAACCGTATAAATCACTTTTAACTCCTCAAGGCTTGCGTTTTCGAGCAGACGTAAAATCTCGGCTTTGTATTCATCCATTGCACGTCTCCTTCCGCACTATCCGGTAGCGATATTTTTATTATAGAATATATGTTCGATTCAGCCAATAGAGAAAGGAAGCCAAAAAATGTTTTGTCCTCATTGCGGGGCCGATTGCGGGGACGCAAAATTTTGCCCCAATTGCGGTGCGGCTCTCGTGGAGAAGCCTAAACAACCTTATCAACCTAAAAAACCTGCAAAGAAAAAGCATCGTGGGATAAAGGCGTTGATTATTGTCGCCGTAATCCTCGCGGTGTTTATCGGGGTTAGCGTGAAAGTTTCTGATATGCCTGTTTCGCCGACGAATAGCTCCGAAGAGGTAGATTTGGAGATTCTCGACTATAAGCAAGATGGACTTTATATTGTGGGACACATAAAAAACAATTCAAATAAAGACTTAACCTATGTAGAAATTGAAATCCCATTTGAAAGAGACGGGAAAATTGTAGACACAGGTAGGGATGCAACCGACAGCCTGAAAGCTGGAGAAACATGGGCGTTCGAGGTACCTTGCATGGCAATAGGTGTGGACAAATATACCGTGTCAGATGCGTTCGTGTACGGTTCTTGACTTATTCCCATATTTCCAGTATAATATAGATGCCCGGTTTTCATGTTAATCACCTTATACTTTGTTCTTCGGGCAGGGGGCGGCTTCACAGCCGCTCTTTTTTAAATTAAAAAATGAAAGTTTTGTGCCCGCGCTTATCGCGGGTATCTTTTTTCTCTAGGTTTCCTTTCCCATGCATTTTAATCTTCCTTTTACAATCCGCGCGTCCTTTCCTGGTATACTGAAAGAAACCCCGTCTATTTTGGAGAATGCCATGAAAAAGAAACTCGATTTGCTGCCGTATCTCTACGCGCTGGCAACGATCGCCTGCACGTTCCTCGTCGGCCGGCTGCTCTTATGGCTCGCGCCGGACAACACAAGCCCGTGGGCGTCGCCGCTGTTTATTCTGATGAACCTGCTGCCGATGCTGCTGGCATTTGCCTTTTTGCGCGTTTCGGGGGAAAAGGCCAGCCTCTGGCAGTGTCTCAAGGGGGCGTTTCCGCTTCGCGAAAGGTGGTACGCATATGCCGCCGCCGCGGCGGTGCCGGTCGTCTACTACGGCGTGTCGGCCCTTCTCGGGAATGTGACGCTTACGGGCGCACCGGCTTCGGCCGTGCTCGCGTATTTCCCGTGGACGCTATTGCAGGGCGGCCTCGAGGAGGTCGGCTGGCGGTGGTATCTGCAGGAGCGCCTTGCGGTGCCAAAGTGCTTTGGGGGGAAACTGCTCGTGCTCTCCGCCATCTGGTTTGTGTGGCATTTTCCCATCTACGCAATCCCGTGGATTACGGCCGGGTCCTCGAACTATTTCCTATTTTATCTGATGATCCTCGGCAACACGTTCACGCTGGGCGCTGTGCGGGAATTGTCCCGCGGCTCGATTCCGTGCATCCTCGCGCATATGCTGATCGACACGATGGCCGTCGTGATGCTCGTCGGCAGTGACGTCGGGAAAATCATGGCTTTATCCGGCGTCGAAATCGTCCTCTCTTTGCTCGTCGTGGTCCTGCACCGGCGCCGCGCGGCCGCGTGCATCGCATCGAAATCGATATAGACAAGAACACCCCGCAGCTTCTCTTTTTGGAGAAAGGCTGCGGGGTGTTTTTTCGTTTATTCCGCTTTCGGCAGCAGGTGCAGCACAGAAAGGCACGCAAGCCCGATTCCCAGCATCGAGACGGCCTGCGCGGGCTCGACCGCGTTGAGAAACGACAGGACCGCCGCCGCGACGCCCATCGCGAGCGCCACCCCTTTTAAGATGAGCCGCACAAGGTCGCCCGCGTTTTCCCCGGCCGCCTCCGCCTTCGGGACCGGCGTCCCCTGCAACAGCTCGTCGACGGACAATTCAAAGATCTGCGCGAGCTTTGGCAGCGAGCCGACGTCCGGAAACGACAGATCCCGCTCCCATTTCGAGACGGCCTTGTCCGTTACGCCCATCTTTTCCGCAAGCGCGGACTGCGTCATGCCTTTTTCCTTGCGCAGGGCAGAGATCCTGCTTCCAAACGTTTGTGTCATCGCGGGCACTCCTTTTCTTTTGCTGCCTCTATCGTACCATATCCGTGCCCGCAAACGCAACCGACCGGCAGTTTCCTTCCCTCGACTTCCAGTTGATTCGTTTTACCGGCGATCAAAATTCCCGTATGGGATGAAAAAGCAAAGGCCCAATCAAACAAAATCCGATCTGCCTAATTTTTTTCTGGAAAGCGGATTCATGCAGGTGCTCTGCGAAAAGCATACGGCCTTGCCTTTTTATGTGTACGAAGAGAATTTTCAGCATATACATCCAGAAAGATGACATTTTCATTGTGCATTCTCACGAAGCACCGAGACGGGATTTGTGAATATATACAAAAATATTTTTCAGGATTGACAAAAATACCCGGGGGGGGGGGTATACTAGGGGACGTAATAAGGAACGCGTTCCACAGGAAAACTTCTTGTGAAATTTGCGCATAAAGCGGGGCTCTCTTTGCGCCCCTTTTTGCGGCGTATTTTCGGCACTTTTGCAGGAAACAAAGCATGAAATCAACAAGATGATTAAAAAGCACTTTTTCTGCAAGTAAAGGGTTTTTCTGGGAGCTTGTTTCTAAAATCATTTTTAGGAGGTATCCTTCATGAAAACAAAGAAAGCCTTGGCAGCGGCCCTGGCGGCAGCGCTGGCAGTCTCGATGGCCGCTTGTTCGGGCGGCACGTCCTCCACGGCGGGGACGGCGAGTTCCGGCGCGGCTTCCGCGGAAAACGGCGGCTCTTCGGAAACGGTCAGCCTGACCATCTGGAGCCCGACGGGCGAGGCCGCCATCGAGGACTGGTGGGTGGAAACGCTCGATGCCTGGAACGCGGAGCATCCGGACGTCCAGGTCAGCCGCGAGGCGATCGACCGCTCGAGCTCTTACGACTACGAGAATAAGATTACGGCGGCAACGACTTCCAACAGCCTGCCGGACATCCTGTTCGTCGACGGCCCGACGGTCTCGTATTACGCGGCCAACGGCGTCATTGTCCCGATCGACGGCGCCTATACCGACGAGGACAAGGAAGACTTCATGCCCTCTTCCATCCAGCAGAACACGTACGACGGCCACATGTACGCGATTGGCCCGACGGAGTCCTCGGTAATCCTCTATTATAATAAAGATTACCTGGATGCTGCCAACATCGAATATCCGTCCGACACGGACATCAGCGGCGCGTGGACCTGGTCCGAATTCTATGAGAATGCCGGTAAGCTCACAACGGACGATTACGTCGGCACGAATCTGATTATGGATAAGGGCGAAGGCATCATCTACGGCTTGAGCTCGTTCTGGAACGAAGCGGATGCGCCGCTGATTTCCGAGGACGGCACGACGGCCGAAGGGTACGTCAACTCCGACGCGAGCGTGGAGGTCGCAAACTACATCAATCAGTTCTTCCAGAACGGCTACGCAAATACCGACCCCGTGACCGACGAATTCTTAACCGGCCATGCCGCGACGATGCTCAGCGGCACGTGGAACATCCAGCGCCTCGAGCAGAGTGACTTAAACTGGGGCGTCTCCTATTTCCCGGTGTCTGACGACGGCAAAGCGGTCTCCCCGACGGGCGACTGGGCTGCGGGCGTCTCTAAGAACTGCCAGAACGTAGAGACGGCAGAAGAGTTCCTGCAGTGGCTGATGAACACCGACAACGTCGCGTCCTACGCCGCCGCCTGCTCGACGCCGGCTTCCCGCACCTCCGCGTATGAAAAGATGGAAGGCTGGGACGAAGGTGCCCGCGCACTCGTCCGCTGGCAGCTCGAAAATACCGGCGTCGCCCGCCCCCGCAGCCCGTCGTATTCCGTGCTCTCCTCGGAGTTTGCTTCGGCCATGCTCAACATCTTCAGCGGCGCCGACACGAAGTCCGAGCTCGACAACGTCGCTGCGGAGTTTGACGACGACTACCAGACCTACTACGCGGAATAATTTCCACTTATAAGAGATTTCATAATACGCCTGGCGGTCCCACCCTGCGGACCGCCTCCCTCTCTTCAGAAAAAGCATCTCCTCTCGCGAAGCGTGCAGCTGCCCGACCCTGCCGGTGCGGATACACGCTTTTGTGCAAATTGCAGGCAAAGCATCCGCCGGCGTTTTCGAGGTATGATCACCCTTTTCATCCGCTGCCTTGACGGATTCGCCCAAAGCGATGCGCAAGAAAAAGGAAAATCAACTCCTATTTATTCAAGAGCCTGCACGTTGTACAAACTTACGCTCTTTTTTCTCAAAAAATTGATCTCGCGTTCATAATTCTGTAAACTATCCGCCGCAAGCGCGAATTTTGCAAATGGCCCCTGACTTTCTTTGTGCAGGATGCTGATTTCCGTATCCCTGATTTGTGAAAACATACAAAAATCCTTTTTCAGGTTGACAAACAGCCCGGAGTGTACTATAGTAAATTCATCAAATGGAACGGGTTCCAACGAGGAATTACCGTCAAAAGTGCTATCGCGGATTTCCGCGTTCACACTTTTGATATGGGAATCCTTTCCGGATTCGGGCAGGAAAAATGAAAATGCAGGGTGTAAAAATAGCCCGCCCGGGAAGGAATCCCGCCTGGTAAGACACCGGTTTTGGGATGGTTCCGCAAATCCATTTCGGGAGGTACAATTATGAAATCAAAGAAAGTATTGGCTGCGGCTCTGGCAGCAGCGCTGGCAGTCTCGATGGCTGCGTGCTCGGGCGGCACGTCCTCCGGCGGCACGACGGCATCCGGCTCCGGCGAAGGCGGCGGCGCGACGGGTGAAACCGTCAACCTGACGATCTGGAGCCCGACCGACACAGCGGGCATCGAACAGTGGTGGGTAGACACGCTGAACACGTGGAATTCCGAGCATCCGGAAATCAAGGTTTCCCGTGAGGCAATCGACCGCTCGAGCTCTTACGACTACGAGAACAAGATCACGACGGCGACGACGTCCAACAGCCTGCCGGACATCCTGTTCATTGACGGCCCGATGGTTTCCTACTATGCGGCCAACGGCATCATCATCCCGATCGATGACGTCTACACCGAAGAGGATAAGGAAGACTTCATGCCCTCCACCATCCAGCAGAATACATATGACGGCCACCTCTATGCAATCGGCGCAACGGAATCCTCCGTGCTGCTCTATTACAACAAGGATTACCTCGACGCGGCCGGCATCGAATATCCGACCGACTCGGACATCAACGAAGCTTGGACCTGGTCCGAGTTCGCTGAGAACGCCGCAAAGCTGACGACGAGCGACTACGTCGGCACGAACATCATCATGGACAAGGGCGAAGGCATCATCTACGGCCTCGGCTCCTTCTGGAATGAAGCGGACGCGCCGATGGTCTCCGACGACGGCACGACGGCAGAGGGCTATGTCAACTCCGACGCGAGCGTCAAGACGCTCAACTACCTCGCAGACCTCGTCAAGAACGGCTATGCGAACCAGGACCCGATCACCGATGAATTCTTGAACGGCAAGTGCGCAACGATGCTCGGCGGCTCCTGGAACATCCAGACGCTCGAAGGCAGCGACCTCAACTGGGGCGTTTCCTACTATCCGGTTTCTGACGACGGCAAGGCTGTCTCCCCGACGGGCGACTGGTCTGCGGGCGTCTCCAAGAACTGTGAGAACACCGACGCGGCGTTTGAATTCCTCCAGTGGCTGATGAACACCGAAAACTGCGCAACGTATGCGGACACGATCTCCAAACCGGCCACCCGTATCTCCTCCTATGACCTGATGGAAGGCTGGGACGAAGGCCCGCGTGCACTCGTCCGTTGGCAGCTCGAAAACACGGGCGTTGCTCGTCCGCGTACCCCGTCGTACTCCATCCTGTCCACCGAATTCGCGAGCGCGTTCCTCAACGTCATCAGCGGCTCCGATGCGAAGACGGAACTCGACAACGTCGCTGCAGAGTTTGACGACGACTACCAGACCTATTACGCAGAATAAGCAAGACGCGAGAGGCAAGCTTTTCAGTTTTGCTGCACAAGAAAAATGAAAAGGAAACGGGATTCCCGCCTCCTTTCTAAAACTCCAAAGTTCGCTAAAAGGGTGCTCGTATGCGCCCTTTTAGTGAAATAGGGGGTTTTTAGAGCGGGGCGGTCCTCGTGAAACAATCTTGCTGCCTTAGAAATCTCCCTTGGAAAGGAGCTCATGAACATGGCACGAAAGGACGCCTCCATCCAGCGCGTCACCTACAATCGGGGCGAAAAAGTGACCGGTGCGCTCATGTCACTGCCGGCAATCATTCTGTTGATTGCGTTCTTAATCATCCCGATCGTTTACACGATTTTCTATTCGCTGTTCCAGTACCAGGTTGTCCGCCCGGACAGCATGGAGTTCATCGGCCTTGAAAACTACCTCGAAGTCTTCCAGACCGAAGAGTTCTACGTGGCACTGCGCAACACGTTCTACTTCACCGTACTCGTTGTGCCGATCCAGTGCGTGCTGGCTCTTTGCCTGGCACTGCTCGTCAGATCCCGCCGCCGCGGCGTGTCGATCTTCCGCACGATGTACTTTGCCCCCCAGGTTACGTCTATGGTCGTTATCGCGGTCTTGTGGACGGTCCTGTACAACTCGAACGCCAACACGGGTCTCATTAACGCCTTGCTCTCGACCTTCGGCGCAGGCCCGGTCAACTTCCTGGGCGACCCCGACGTCGCGATGAACGCCATCATCTTCATGTCCGCCTGGCAGGGCGCCGGCTACCAGATGATGATCTTCCTCGCCGGCCTGCAGGGCATCCCGGAGGAACAGTATGAGGCGGCTTCCATCGACGGCGCCGGCCGCTGGGCACAGTTCCGCTATGTTACGCTGCCGGGTCTTGCCAATACGACCAAGTACGTCCTCATGATTACGATCATCCAGGCCATGAAGCTGTTCACGCAGCCGTACATCATGACCAAAGGCGGCCCGCAGAATGCGACCCGCACGCTCGTGTACTACATCTACGAAGAAGGCTTCCAGAGCGGCAACTTCGGCTTTGCCTGCGCAATTGCAACGGTCTTCTTTGTGCTCGTTGTCATCATTTCTTTGATTGTCAAGAAATTGACCAGAACGAAGTAAGGAAGGGGGAGAAGACACTATGGATAAAAGCAGAACCGCGAGTATTCGCCGTACTAAGATTGCAAAAAGTACTGCCTTCTATTTAGGCAACATTATCATTGGCGTTATCTTCGTCTCCCCGCTTCTGTGGATGATTGCAGCGTCCTTTAAGCCGGAAAACGATGTTTTCGCCAACATGACGTCCATTTTGACGTTCATCCCCGTGAATTTCACGGTCGGAAACTACGTCGAAGTGTTCCAGCGTCTGAACATCCCGCAGATTTTGGGCAACACATTCCTGTACATCGGCCTGACGCTCGTCGGCGACTTGATCTTCGGCTCGATGTGCGGCTACGCGCTCGCAAAACTGAAGTTCCGCGGCCGCGGCCTGATCTTGACGATCATCATCGCGCTGTCGAGCATGCCCGTGGAAGCGATTCTCCTGCCGCTGTACATCGAAATGACGCAGCTCGGCTGGGTCAACACGCTGGCAGGCCTCGTGTTCCCGTTCATGATGAACTGCTTCTCGATCTACATGTTCTATTCGAACTTCCTCGATGTGCCGGATGCTTTGCGTGAAGCGGCATCGCTCGATGGCTGCGGCGCGTTCCGCACGTTCATCAGCGTGATCATGCCGATTTCGAAGACGACGTATGCAACGGTCTTCATCCTCGACTTTATCGCTCGGTGGAACGACTTCATGTGGCCGTTCCTCGTCACGACCGGCGCAGACAAGCGCACGGTCCAGCTGGCGGTGCAGTCCTTCTTCGGCACGAACCCGGTCCATTACGGCGCAATCATGGCGGCCCTGACGCTGGCCTCCTTGCCGATGCTGGCCATTTACATCTTCATGCAGAAATATTACGTGCAAGGTATTGCAGCGACGGGCATTAAGGGGTAAAATTAGACAGTACCTGACATTGCCTGTGCTTGCGAACCTTTTTGGACAGCCCTTTTGCAGCGGCCGCCCTGCCCGAAGCTTTTGGCCAGGGCAGGGCGGCCGTTTTCTGCCAAACCGCACCGCTTTCCGGCGCAGCCCGGCAGAGAATGGAATCCCTTGATGTCCCCGCTTCCGGCGCGGGTAAGAATGGAGACGAAGCGTTTTATGAAAATGCAGGACGTTGCACGGGCGGCCCATGTGGGCGTTGGCACCGTGTCCCGTGTTCTGAACAATACCGGCTACGTCTCAGAGGAGACGCGCCGAAAAGTGGAAAAAGCAATCGAAGAATTGCACTATACGCCCAACGAACTAGCCCGCAATCTCTACCACAAGAAGACCCAGACCATTGCCGTGATTGTTCCGGAAATTTCCAACCCGTTTTACGCGTGGGTGGTTGATACGATGGAAAAACGGCTGCGCTGGAAGGGCTACCGCGTGCTGCTGTGCAATACGATCGATGAGCAGACGAACGAGGCGCTGTATTTGCAGATGCTGCAGCGGAATATGGTCGACGGCGTCTTAACGATGACCCATACGCTCGACAATTCGCTGTATGCTTCGCTCAAGGGCCCGGTCGTGTCCATCGATACGCCGCAGTTCTCCAAAGAGATCCCGGTCGTCAGCGCGGACCACGCGCAGGGCGGCTGTGCCGCGGCCGAGCTGCTGCTAAACTCCGGCTGCAAACACATTTTCCAATTCTGCGACAACATTGACGAAGCCTTTCCGTATTTTGCCCGCCACGACGAATTCGCAAAGACCGTCGAGGCTGCCGGTGTCTCGTGCGGAAGGTATTTTGCCAAATGGAACCAGTTCTCGGTGCAGTATTTCCTTTCTGAGGCGAACCAGTTCTTTGACGAACACCCGGAGGCGGACGGCATCTTCGGCACCGACATGTGGGCCGCCGCGTGCCTGCGGGTCGCCCAGGAGCGCGGCCTGCACGTTCCGGAAGACCTCAAGATCGTCTCGTACGACGGCACCTATTTGGCGAAACTCTCGTATCCCCGGCTGACGGTCATCCAGCAGCCGGTCGAACAGATTGTGGAGACGAGCGTCGATTTGCTGGTGCGCAGGATTGAGGGGGAAAAATTCCAAAATCTTCGCATCAATGTTCCTATTCAGGTTATCCGCGGCGCAACAACGCTGTGAATGTCTAAAATTTATTTCAGAAGGATCGAAAGAGGAAACAACTATGAATTTGCTAGAAAAGGCCAGAAAATATGAAGCCCTGCATGGGGCAGAGGTTGCCGCCGAAGAGCGCCCCTTGTTCCATATTTCCGCGCAAGTCGGCTGGCTCAACGACCCGAACGGTTTTTCCTTTTATAAGGGGAAGTACCACCAGTTCTTTCAGTACCATCCGTATTCGAACCATTGGGGCCCGATGCACTGGGGCCACTGTGTCAGCGACGATATGACAAAATGGGAATATCTCCCGGCTGTCCTCGCGCCCGACCAGCCCTATGAGACGGGCTGCTTCTCCGGCAGCGCGCTCACGCTCGACGACGGCCGCCAGCTGTTTATGTATACTTCCCACCTCGACCATGTCTATGAGGACGGCTCCACCGGCGTCACCGAAACGCAGAGCCTCGCGTTCGGCGACGGCCTGAACTACGAAAAGTACGAGGGCAACCCCGTCATCACGGCCGCCGACCTGCCCGAAGGCGCGAGCTCGGCCGATTTCCGCGACCCGAAGATCTGGCGCGAAGAGGATGGCACGTATGCCTGCGTGACGGTCGGCCGGGATTTGGCGACCGACGAAGGCCAGGTCTATCTGTTCCGCTCGCCGGACGCCATCCACTGGACGTATGAGCAGACGCTCGAAAAGAGCGGCATGGTCTACGGCGACATGTGGGAGTGCCCGGACTTCTTCCGCCTCGACGGCAAGGACGTACTGCTCGTCGGCTGCATGAATATGTGCGCGCCGTCGGAGGACTTCCGCCCCGGCAACTGCGTGATCGCCATCATCGGCGAATACGACCGCGCAACGAAGACGTGGAAACACGAAAGCATCCAGGCCCTCGACATGGGCTTTGACTTCTATGCCTCCCAGACGATGGTGGGCCCCGACGGGCGCTGCCTGCTGTCCGGCTGGATGGAATCGGTCGAATCCGGCTCCTGCATCCGCCACGGCGCGAAGTGGCAGTGCATGCTGTCCTATCCGCGTGAGCTGCACGTCAAGGACGGCCGCATCTACCAGCTGCCCGTGCGCGAGATTGAGAAGTATTACCAGAACCCCGTCACGGTCGACGAGCCGGCCTTCTGCGGCACGCAGTCGTATGCGGGCGTTTCCGGCCGTGTGCTCGATTTGACGGCCGAGGTCTCGTTCGAGGACAGCGCATGCAAGACGTTTGCGATGAAATTCGCGGCAAACAGCCGCTTTGAGACGGTCGTCTCCTATGACACCGCCGCGGGCAAGCTGACGGTCAACCGCATGAAGGCGGGCGGCCATCACGACATCGCCAACCTGCGCACGTTCCCGGTAAAGCTCCACGACGGCAAGCTCAAGCTGCGCCTGCTGCTCGACCGCTTCTCCGGCGAGCTCTTCTTAAACGACGGCGAATATGCGTTCTCGCTGACGCTGTACGAGACGCCGCAGGATGCCCAGGACATCGTCTTTATGGCTGACGCCCCGGTGGCGCTCCATATCGAAAAGCACGACATCGTCATCGATTAAGCCTTCCCTGCATTTGCATTTTCAGATCGGAAAAGGCGGGCCCCAGGTCGGGGGTCCGCCTTTTGTCTATGTTGTAAAAAAGATTTGACAGGATGCTTTGCGCGCCGTATACTGGAACACGAGTGTGAGTGAAAGGAAGGAATCGTTTATGTCGAAAAAATTGCGTGTGGCCTTCTGCGGCCTCGGAAATCGTGGGAAGGATACGTATGCGCCGACGGTCAAGCTGTTCCCGGACCGTATGGAGATCGCCGCCATTGCGGACATCGACCCCGCGAAGGTCAAAGACGTCGCCGAAACGTACGGCGTGCCGGCGGACCGCTGCTTTGCGAGTGCCGAGGAGCTCCTCGCGCAGGACAAGCTCGCCGACGCCGTGTTCATCACGACGCAGGACCGCCAGCATGTCCGCCAGGCCGTCGCCGCAATGGAAAAAGGCTACGATGTCCTGATGGAAAAGCCGATTTCGCCCGTCGCCGCGGAATGCCGCGAGATCGTGCGCGTCGCGAAAGAGACGGGCCGCCACGTCGTCGTCTGCCATGTGCTGCGCTATACGCCGTACTTTATGAAGCTCAAGGAGCTGTTGGATGCCGGCACGATCGGCGACGTCGTGTCCATCCAGGCGATTGAAAATGTCTGCTACTGGCACCAGTGCCATTCGTTCGTGCGCGGCAATTGGCGCAATTCCGACGAAACGAGCCCGATGATTCTGCAGAAATGCTGCCATGACTTAGACCTCTACCCGTGGCTTGCGAATAAGACGTGCAAGGCGGTTTCCTCGTTTGGCGGCACGTATCTGTTTAAACCCGAAAACGCGCCCGAAGGGGCCGCCCTGCGCTGCTTAGACGGCTGCAAAGTCAAGGAGACCTGCCCGTTCGATGCCGAGAAAATCTACCTTGAAAACGACGAAACCGGCATCTTAAAGGGCAACGACGAGTGGCCCTGCGAGGTCCTCGCGCTGCACCCGACGCCCGAAAGCATCCGCGAGGCAATCCAGACCGGCCCGTACGGCCGCTGCGTGTTCCACTGCGACAACAACGTCGTCGACCACCAGGTCGTGAATCTGGAGATGACCGACGGCACGACGATGCAGCTGACCATGTGCGCGTTCACCGCCCAGGGCGGCCGCTACGCGAAATTCATGGGCACAAACGGCGACATCGTCGCGGATATGCACCGGAATATCATCGATATCGGCGTATTCGGCAAGCCGCGCGAGCAGATTGACGTCTCGAAGCTCGCCGAGGATTTCTCCGGCCATGCCGGCGGCGACAACCAGCTCGTGCGCGAGTTCTTGGACCTCGAGCTCGACGGCAAGGTGGCGTCGAATATCACGTCGCTCGAGCGCTCGATGGAAAGCCATTACATCGCGTTTGCCGCGGAACGCTCGCGCGTAGAAGGCGGCCGCCTCGTCCAGATCGAAGAGATCCAGAAGGATTTCTAAGCGCCGCTTTCCCGGCAATCCTTCTTTTATTCTTTTTCTTTTATTCAAATGAAACGGCCCTTTCCCTTGTCAAAACCAGGGGAGAGGGCCGTTTTTGCGCAAAAACAAAGGTGCGCCCTGCAACGCCACACGTCTGCGGACACACCCCATACCTAGGAAAAGAAAAAAGAAAAGAAAAAACCTGTGGCGTAACCGTTACACCACAGGTTGGCGGAGAAGAAGGGATTTGAACCCTTGCGCCGGTTTCCCGACCTACTCCCTTAGCAGGGGAGCCCCTTCACCACTTGGGTACTTCTCCAAGAGAGCTTATGCGACGGCCGGAAAGATGGCGGAGAGGAAGAGATTCGAACTCTTGGTCCCTCGCGGGATCACTGGTTTTCAAGACCAGCTCCATAAACCACTCGGACACCTCTCCAAAAACAGCCGGCCTGCGTCGGCCTCCGGGGAGGAAACCCGGTTCGTACGCTCGTCTAAGCACAAGCAATAGTTTACCACAAAGGCGGGGGCCTGTCAAGGCTTTTTTGAAAATTCCGGCCGCTTTTTGCGGGCGGGCGGCGTTTAGCAGATGCGCGGCAGCTGTGCGCCGGAGAGTTTCCCCAAAAGGCGGCTGCCGCCGGCGGCCGTGCGCAGCACGACATGGCCCGGGTGGCTTTGGGTCACGCGGCCGATGCACGCCGCCCCCTCGCCGCCGGGCGTCCGGCGCATCGCCTGCAGCACGGCCTCGGCGGTTTCGGGCGCCGTCACGGCGAGCATGCGCCCCTCGCACGCGCTGTACAGCGGGTCAAGCCCCAACAGCGCGCACGCGGCCTCCACCTGCGGGTCCACGGGGATGGCCGTCTCGTCGAGCTCGATCGACAGGGCGGAATGCTCCACGAATTCCGAAAGCGTTGTCGCTACGCCGCCGCGCGTCGGGTCGCGCAGCACGCGCACACCGCCCGCGTCCAGCGCCGCCGCGGACAGCTCCTGCAGCGGCTGGCAGTCGGAGGAAAGCGAGCCCGCAAACGGGATCTCCCCGCGCGCGAACAGCACCGCCGCGCCGTGGCAGCCCACGCTGCCGCTGACGAGCACCGCATCCCCCGGCCGGATGGCGTCCTTCGAAAGGCCCGGCGCCCGCAGCACGCCGATGCCGGCCGTGTTTAAATAGATGCCGTCGCCGTGGCCGCGCTCGACGACCTTCGTGTCGCCCGTCACGACCTGGACGCCGACTTCCTTTGCCGTCTTCGCGATCGACGCGACGATTTCCCGGAAATCCTCCATGCAAAACCCCTCTTCGAGGATGCACGAAAGGCTCAGATACAGCGGCTTGCCGCCCGCCATGCACACGTCGTTGACCGTGCCGCACACGGCGAGCTTCCCGATATCCCCGCCGGGAAATTTCCACGGCGTCACCACAAAGCTGTCCGTCGAAAAGACCAAAGGGCTTTCCGGCTTCGGCAGCACGGCCCCGTCGCCGAGCACTTCGAGCGCCGGGTTGCGAAACGCCGGCACCAAAATCTCCTCAATCAGCTGCGCCGTGCGCAGGCCGCCGCTGCCATAGTCGAGCGTAATGATTTCGTCCATAGCGGACGCCTCCTTTTTCTATCGTAAACTGCAAAGGGGAATCCCCCGTTAACCCGCGCGGTAGCGCCACGCCGCCGCGCACGCGCCTTCGCTGGAGACCATGCACGGCCCCACGGGGTCTGCGGGCGTGCAGGCCTTTCCGAACAGCGGGCAGTCTTCCGGCGCCGCGGCGCCGCGGATTACGTGGCTGCACCGGCACCCGGGCGGGTCGGCCGCCGGGGCAGGGGAGAAGCCGAATTTTTTCGCGGCGTCATATGCGGCGTACGCCTCGCGGATCGCAAAGCCGCCCCCCGCAATTTCCCCTAGGCCGCGCCACGTGCTGGTGCACGGCGTCAGCACCGCGTCCATCATGGCCTTCGCGGCCGGGTTCCCCGCGTCCCGCACGACGCGCGTGTAGGTGTTCGAGAGCGCGGGGCGCTTTTCGGCGCACTGCTCGACCAGAAGCGAAATCGAATACACGAGGTCGCCGGGCGTAAAGCCGCTCACGACCGCCGGCAGGCCGTATTCCTCCGGCAGGAACCGGAAGGCCTCCGCCCCGAGGATTGCCGCCACATGCCCCGGGCATAAAAAGCCGTCCACGGCAAAGTCCGGCGACGCAATCAGCGCACGCAGGGCCGGTTCCGTGCGCTTTAACAGGCACAAAACCGAGAAATTTGGAACCTTCTTTTCGGCCGCCTCCAAAATGCACGCGGCCGTGCCCGGCGCGGTCGTCTCAAAGCCGACGCCCAAAAACACCACTTCACACTGCGGCGTCTTCTGCGCGAGCGCCAGCGCGTCCATCGGCGAGTATACAACCGCCACCTTCGCGCCGAGCGCGCGCTGCCGCAAAAGCGATGTTCCGCGCTTCGAACCCGGCACGCGCAACAGGTCCCCATAGCTTGCAAGCAGCACATGCGGCCGCTCGCTGAGCGCGAACACGGCGTCCAAATCACCCGACGGCGTCACGCACACCGGGCACCCCGGCCCCGACAGCAGCCGGACTGTTTTGGGCAGCAGGCTCTTTAATCCCGCCTTCGCAATCGCCATCGTGTGTGTGCCGCAAACCTCCATCAGCCGCAGCGGCCCGGTCCGTTCGGACAGCGCCGCGATGTGCGCCAACAGTTTCTCAATCCCTTCCGGGTGCTGGAACGGTTCCTCAAACGGCATGGATGGCCTCCTCAATGCAGGAAAGGTCAAATTTCGCCTGCTCCTCGGTCATTTTCTGAATGGCAAATCCCGCGTGTACCATCACGTAGTCGCCAATCTGTAAATCGGGCAGGAAATCGACGCGGACCTTTTGTGTGAGGCCCGCCGCTTCGCCCACGGCGGTTTTGCCGTCGATGGAGCGGATTTTTAACGGGATGGCAAGGCACATGTTGAACATTCCTCCTTTTTCGCCGCGATTGCGAGCTGGCCCAGGCAGATGCCCTCGTCGCCCGTCGAAACGCGGTGGTGGCAAAAGACCGAAAACCCCGCTGCTTTGAGCATCCGCGGCAGTTTGGTCAGAAGATATTGATTGAAAAAGACGCCGCCGGAAAGCACCACCGGCGCCTTCTCGGGGTTGAGCGCTTCACACTGCGAAAGCGCCATTTCGCACATCGCGTCGTGAAACCCCTTCGCGATCGCGGCGGCCGGGACGCCGTCTGCGAGGTCCTCCGAGAGCTTGCGGATCATCGGCCGCGGGTCAAAGCGCCGCACGCCGTTTTCCTCGTAAAACGCGACAGGATAGCGCCGCCCGGCCACCTCGGCGCGCAGCATCGACTCGAGCAGCACCGGGGCTTCGCCGTCATACGCCGCGCAGGGCGTCCCCGAAAGCAGCGCGTACACGCCGTCGAACAGCCGCCCGGCACTGCTGGCTTCCACGCATGAAAGGTTCTTTTCGACCATCGCGCACAGCGGTTTGCGCAGCGCGTCCTTGACCGGCGCGCGCGTGTCCGGCAGGCCCGCGTCGCGCAGCAGCGACAGCGCAATCCGGCCGATTTCCCGGATGGCCGCCTCGCCGCCGGGGAGGCGGATCGGCCGCATCGAGCCGACGCGCGTGTAGTGCGTAAAATCGCCTTTGAAAAATTCGCACCCCCACACCGTGCCGTCCGCACCCAAGCCCGTGCCGTCCCAAAGGATGCCGAACGCCGGGCCCTCTAGGCCATTGTCCGCCATGCACGCGGCCATGTGTGCCCAGTGGTGCTGGATCCGGTAAAGGGGCAGCCGCGCCTGCTTTGCGCGCGATTCGGCCTCCCGCGTCGAAAGGTAATCCGGGTGCAGGTCGCACGCGGCCGCACGCGGCCGGGCTGCGAAGAGCCGTTCGAAGGTTTCCATCGCGGTGCGGTAATGCGAGAGCGTCGCTGCGTTTTTCAGGTCGCCGATGTGCGGGCTTAAAAAGGCGCGCGTGCCCTTTCCCAGCGCAAACGACGCCTTTTCCTCCGCGCCAAACGCAAAAATCCCCTCCGCGTTCTGCGAAAGGTCCAGCGGCTGCGGCACCCATCCGCGGCTGCGGCGCACAAAGTACGGCGCCCCGCCGTTTCGCGCAAAGACGACGGAATCGTCGCAGCGGTTGTAAATTTCCCGGTTATGCAGCAAAAAACCGTCCGCAATGCCCGAAAGCGCGTCGAATGCGTCCGCATTGTCGAGCAGCACCGGTTCGCCGGGACGGTTCGCGCTCGTGAGCACGACGGCGTCCGGCCCACCGAACACGCCGTCCAGCAGCAGCATGTGCAAAGGGGAATAGGGCAGGAAAAGCCCGAGCCGCGTATTCCCGCTTAAAGCCGGAAACGCTTCCGGCACCTTTTTTTCGAGTAAAACCACCGGCCGGCGCGGGCTCTCGAGGAGGGCGGCCTCCGCCTGTGAGATGCGGCAGAACCGCCGCGCGGCCGTTATGTCGCGGCACAGCACGGCCAGCGGCTTTGCCGGCCGCCGCTTGCGCGCGCGCAGGCGCAAAACGGCCGCCTCGTCCTCGGCCTTGCACGCCAAGTGGATGCCGCCGACGCCTTTGACGGCGAGGATTTCCCCTCTCGCGAGCGCCGTTTGTGCGGCGCGAAAGGCATCGTCGCCCGTGGCCGCCGCACGCCCGTCCGCGCTGTAAAACGTGACCTGCGGCCCGCAGGCGGGGCAGCAGTTCGTCTCGAAGCGGCAGCGGCGGTCGCTTTCGTCAAAGTATTCCCGCGCGCAGTCTTTGCACATCGGGAACGGCAGCATCGCGGTCTGTACGCGGTCATACGGCAGCGCCCGCAAAATCGTATAGCGCGGCCCGCAGTCCGTACAGTTTAAAAACGGGTAGCGGTACCGCCGGTTTTGCGGGTCGGAAAGCTCTTCCAAACAGTGCCCGCACGGCGCCGTGTCCGGTGCGACCAGCGTAAAGCCCGCGCCCGCCTGGCTTTCCAGGATCGTAAACGCCGTTTCCCCGGGCCCTTCGCCCGCGTCCTGCACGGAAACCTGTTCCACCACGGCCAAAGGCGGCGGCGATTCCCGAAGGACCTTTAAAAACGACGACAGCGCCGCTCGGTCCCCTTCGAGCAGAAGCTCCACGCCCTCCGACGTGTTGCGCGCCCAGCCCGTCAGCGCAAAGCGCGCCGTCTGCCGCAGCAGGAACGGCCGGAACCCGACCCCCTGCACGACCCCGCGCACGTATACCCGCACGCGCTGTTTCACGCGAGCGCCTCCCGGATGCGCGCCGACAGGTGTGCCGCGAGCGCTTCCATGCCGTCGCCGGTCTTCGTCGAGACGCAGAACAGCGGCCCTTCCGGGTTTACGGCGCGGTAGTCCGCCGCGACCCGTTCCTTATCAAACGAGAAGTACGGCAGCACGTCGCACTTCGTCACGACCAGGCAGTCCGTGTCCGTGAACATCAAAGGGTATTTTGCCACCTTGTCGTCGCCTTCCGGCACGCTCAAAAGCGTTAAACGGAAGTTTTCCCCAATGTCAAATTCCGCCGGGCACACGAGGTTCCCGACATTTTCGACGAACAGCACGTCGAGCGCGTCCAGGTCAAATGCCGGCAGCAGGTTCTGGATGCTCATCGCTTCGATATGGCACGCGCCGTCGGTGTCGAGCTGTGCGGCCGGGATTTCCAGCGCGGCGATTTTTTCCGCGTCAATCTGCCCGGCAATGTCCCCCTCGATTACGCCGATCGAGAACGTCCCGCGCAGCCGCGCAATCAGCGCCGTCAACAGGCTCGTCTTCCCGGCCCCGGGGCTTCCCATCACGTTTACAAGGCACACACGCTTTTCCCGCAGCACCGCCCGGACCTTTTCCGAAACGTCTTCGTTCCATTCCATCACCTGGTGCATGACTTTAATTTCCAACTGTCATTCGACCTCCAAACTTTCTACGGTGCATTCGCGCCCGGACAGCCGCTGCAAATGCACGCTGCCGCAGTAGGGGCACGCGATGCGGCGGTGCGTAATCTCCCCGTCTTTCCCGCAGTCGCGGCAGTGCACCCGCATCGGCGCTTCCCGCGATTCAATCTTCGCCCCTTCCGCGCACGTCCCTTTCGCCAAAACGTCCCAGTACATCTGTACGCATTCGGGAATGACCCCCGAAAAAGGGCCGACCAGCAGCCGCACCGCCTTGACGCGCCGGGCTTTCTGTCCCTTTACCGCATCCAGAACGATTTTCAGAATGTTCTGCGTGATTGTCAGCTCGTGCACGCCTGCCGCCTCCTTTTGCCCCGCGGGGCTTTTTTATTCTGTCTTTAAGATTATAACATACTTCCGCAAAAATGGACAGTCTTCACGACTCCTACTTTCTGGAAATTAAAGCCCTTTAAAAAGGGTTGAATTCAAATATTTTCAAGTTAGAAACGGGAAAAGAAGGTCGTTTTCATTCTTGCGCATCGCCCGGAATAGGTCTATAATAAATGGGGTTAGAGTTTTTGCGCAAGGACACGCGAAATTTGGCGCGTATTGTATCTCTATTTTACGAAACCTTCCGTTTGCACACGCAGACGCCGCCTTTCGGCAGCGCGAAGGGCAGAATGCGTGGAATGGAATAAAAATGGATTTTTTGTAAGTCGGAGCACGCCTGCGCGTCCCAAGCGGCCGTGTGCCGGGCTGTTCAGAAAGGAAAAACAGTGCGATGGGCTTTCCGAACAGCCTTTGCAAAAACACACTTCCCGCGTCCGTCCGGTTTTCCAAACGGGCGCGGGCAATCGGTTCGTCTGAGAAATCTTATTATCGGCAAGGAGAATGAAACATGGGAATTCTTCCAATCCTGATCGTCTGGCCCATGATCCTGGCGATCATCCTTCCCTTCCTCAAAGCGCGCCGCGCACGGGGGATCCTGGCTTATATCGGGGCCGGGAGCCTGATGGTGCTGGCGGTGGTTTTCCTTCTGGGCTGGCTCTTTAACGGCGGCCAGACCCAAGCGCTTTATGTGGAGACGGAGGCCATTGACCACCTGATGACCATCGGGGAGCTGTTCTTGATGGTCCTGATCGTCGTGCTGAGCATCCGCCACCGGAAATATCCGGTCATCCTGCTCTCCGTCGGGCAGACGCTGCTGTTATTGTGGACGGAGTTCACGATGCCCGTCGAGGGCGGGGCGCATATGCTCGTCGATGGGCTGTCGATGCTCATGTGCGCGATCGTCGCCATCATCGGCGGCTTCATCTGCATCTATGCGGTCGGCTACATGAAAACGTACCACGAACACCACAAGGAATATAAGGACCGTTCGGGCTTTTTCTTCTCGATGCTCTTTTTGTTCCTGGGCGCCATGATGGGCCTGGTGTTCTCGCAGAACCTCGTCTGGCTTTACTTCTTCTGGGAAATTACGAGCGTCGTCTCATTTTTGCTCATCGGCTACACGCGCACCGAGGAGGCCGTGCACAACAGCTTCCGCGCGCTGTGGATGAATCTTTTGGGCGGCTTTGGCTTTGCCATCGCCATCCCGCTGGTGTCGAGCACGCTGCACTCGCTCCAGCTTGCGGACGTCGTCGCTTCCGGCTCGGTGCTTCCCATCGCACTGCTGGCATTTGCGGGCCTGACGAAGTCGGCGCAGCTGCCGTTTTCCTCGTGGCTTTTGGGCGCGATGGTCGCGCCGACCCCCTCGAGCGCGCTTTTGCACAGCGCCACGATGGTCAAGGCCGGCGTCTATCTGCTCATCCGCCTGTCGCCCGGGATGCATGACACGATGGCCGGCATCCTCGTCTCGCTGATCGGCGGCTTTACGTTCATCGCGGCCAGCATGATGGCCATCGCGCAGACGGACGCAAAGAAAGTCCTCGCGTTCTCGACCGTTTCGAACTTAGGCCTCATCGTCGCCTGCGCCGGCATCGGCGTGGAGGAGACGATCTGGGCGGCGGTCTTGCTGATGATTTTCCACGCCATCAGCAAGTCGATGCTGTTTCAGGCCGTCGGCGCCGTCGAAAACAGCATCGGTTCGCGCAACATCGAGCGCATGCACGGCTTGATTCTGCGCCTGCCGAAATTGACGTACATCATGGGCATCGGCATCGCGGGCATGTATTTGGCGCCGTTCGGCATGCTGATTTCCAAATGGGTCGCCCTGCGCTCGTTCGTCGATGCGGACAATGTGCTTTTGGTGCTGTTCCTCGCCTTCGGCAGCGCGACGACGATGCTCTATTGGACGAAGTGGCTGACGAAAATCATTTCGCAGCATAAGCCAAAGGAAATCGAAAAGGACGTCACGCTGCGCGACCAGTACCTCTCGATGGGCGTACACGCCGTGCTGATGCTTTTATTGTGCTTTTTGTTCCCGCTCGTTGCCCGCTATGCCGTCGACCCCATCATCGACGAGATCTTCGGCAACGTCGAGGAAGTCCTTTCGATGAACGAATTGACCACGATGGCGATCATGCTCGTCAGCGTCCTTCTGATTCCGGCAATCATGTTCCTCGTCACGCGCTCGGCAAAGCGCAATTATGTGCCGATCTATATGAGCGGCGCCAATATGGGCGACAATACGTATTTCGTCAACAGCTACGGCGAGCCGGAGCATCTGTACCTGACGAACTGGTATCTGCGCTTTCAGTTTGGCATGCGCAAGCTCATGCGTCCGTGTGAGATGATTGCCATGGCCGCAATCGTCATCTTTATCTGTGTGATTATTGGAGGTGCGGTGGCATGATACAAGTGATTTCCGTAATTGCATACCTTGTGGGGGCACCTCTTCTGGGCGGCTTTCTGGACGGCTGCGACCGCACGGTTTCCGCGCGGATGCAGGGGCGCCAGGGCCCGCCGCTTCTGCAGCCGTTTTATGACCTGTCGAAACTGTTCCATAAACAGATCCTCGCGGTCAACAGCCTCCAGCTTCTGTTAAACCTGTGCTACCTCGTGCTGCTCGCCATCGCGGGCGCGATGCTGTTTGCGGGCGCCGATATCCTGATGTGCCTGTTCATCCTCTCGACCGCGGACATGTTCCTAATCGTCGCGGCCGCGAGCGATTCCTCGCCGTATTCCTCCATCGGCGCAAACCGCGAGATGATCCAGGTCATGGCCTGCGAGCCGCTGACCCTTTTGATGGCCGTCGGCTTCTATCTGACAACGGGCTCCTTCCAGGTCAAGGACATCATCGCCCAGCCTATCAGCGCCGTCGTCATGATGCCCGGCCTTCTGTTCGGTTTCTTCGTCATCATGGCGGTCAAACTGCGCAAGTCCCCGTTCGACTGCGCGACGAGCCACCATGCGCACCAGGAGATCGTCAAGGGTCTGACGACCGAAATGTCCGGCCCGACGTTCGCCATCATGAACATCGCCGAATACTACGAGATCATCCTGATGCTCGGCATCGTCGCGATCTTCTTTATCAACGCGACGTGGTGGAGCTGGATTGTCGCGCTCGTGCTGTGCGCCGTCGCGTTCTTCCTCGAGACGCTGTGGGATAACATTTCCGCGCGCCTGAAGTGGATGACCCTGTTCAAAGGATGCTGGATCGTCACGCTGCTCGCGGGCGGCATCAACATCCTCGTCCTGATGCTGATTCGATAAGGAGGCGTAAAAATGGCAAAGTTAGCAAAATCCCCATGGCTGCTCCACTACGACGGCAGCAGCTGCAACGGGTGCGATATCGAAGTGCTTGCCTGTACGACGCCGGTCTATGACATCGAGCGGTTCGGCATCTACAACACGGGCGACCCGTTCCAGGCAGACATCCTTCTGATTACAGGCGGCATCAACAGCCAGAGCGAGTCGGTCGTCAAGCAGATTTACAGCCAGATGCCGGAGCCGAAAGTCGTCGTGGCCGTGGGCATCTGCGCGTGCACGGGCGGCGTCTTTAAGGAGTGCTACAACATCAAAGGCGGCGTCGATACGGTCATCCCCGTCGACGTCTACGTCCCCGGCTGTGCGGCGCGCCCGCAGGCCATCATCGACGGCGTCGTCCAGGCGCTTGAGATCCTGCAGAAAAAGCGCGACGATTTCGAGCAGAAGAAAAAGGCCGGCGCTTAAAAAAGGGGGAGAGCACAACATGGAGTGTAAAAACGAAATCCGCCCGATTGACCTGGAGCAGTTTTTGCCGGAAGTGATCCGCTTCCGCCAGAGCGGCTGGCGCATGGGGCAGATCTGTGCCGTGCGCACGCCGGGCGGTTATGAATTGAGCTATACGTTCGTAAAAGATTACGATATCTGCACGCTGCGGCTCTCGATCGGCGAGGAGACGGTCGTCTCGAGCATCACGCCGATCTATCCGTGTGCATTTATCCAGGAAAATGAGATGGCGGAGCTGTTCGGCGTGCGCGTCGAGAACCTTTCGCACGATTACCATCACCGGCTCTATCGCATCGAGCGCGATACGCCGTTTAAGGAGAAGGGGTGAGTTTATGGCAGAGAGAAGTGTCATTCCGTTCGGTCCCCAGCACCCCGTCCTGCCGGAACCGGTGCATCTGGACCTGGTGTGCGAGGACGAAACGGTTGTAGAAGCGGTGCCGAGCATTGGCTTTGTCCACCGCGGTTTGGAAAAGCTCGTCGAGCAGAAGGACTTTAAGCAGTACGTCTACATCGCCGAGCGCGTCTGCGGCATTTGCAGCTTTGGCCACGGCATGGGCTACTGCCAGGCCGTCGAACATGTGATGAACATCGAGGTGCCGCCGCGCGCCAACTACCTGCGCACGATCTGGATGGAGATGAGCCGCGTGCACAGCCACCTTTTGTGGCTCGGCCTTTTGGCCGACGCGCTTGGGTTTGAGAGCCTGTTCATGCAGTCGTGGCGCCTGCGTGAGAAGATCCTCGACCAGTTCGATGAGATGACCGGCGGCCGCGTGATCTTTTCTGTCAACTGCATCGGCGGCGTGTTGAAGGATCTAAGCGACGAGCAGCTCAAAACGCTTTTAAAGGTGATCGACGAAATCGAAGCGGAGTTAAAGCCAATCTTGCGCACCTTCCTGCAGGATTACACGGTCGCGTCGCGCCTGCGGGGCTTAGGCGTCCTTTCTCCCGACGATGCGATCGCACAGGGCGCCGTCGGCCCGATGCTGCGTGCGTCTGGCGTCTCGTACGACGCGCGCATGACCGGCTACGCGGCGTACGGCGACCTCGAGATGGAACCCATCATTTCGAAGGACGGCGATTCCTACGCGCGCTGCGAGGTGCGCTTGAAGGAACTCCTTCAGTCGTTTGACCTGATCCGCCAGGCCGTCGCGAAGATCCCCGCCGGCCCGATTGCGGTGCCCGTCAAGGGCAACCCGAACGGCGAGTATTTCAACCGCATCGAGCAGCCGCGCGGCGAGGCGTTCTATTACGTCAAGGGCAACGGCACGAAGTTTTTGGACCGTTTCCGCCTGCGCACGCCGACGACGAGCAACATCCCGCCGATGGTCTCGATGCTCAAGGGCTGCCAGCTGGCCGACGTCCCGCTTTTGATCCTGACGATCGACCCCTGCATCAGCTGTACGGAAAGGTGAGGTGGAGAAAAGCATGTCGAAATCGAAACTGTTCCCGTTCATGCCGACGGCGTTGAAAAACCTGTTCTCAAAGCCCGCCACAACGGCCTATCCGTTCGAGCCCGCGACCTATCCCGAGCGGATGCGCGGCCATGTGGAGATCGAGATTGAGAAATGCATCAGCTGCGGCCTGTGCGCGCGTTCCTGCCCGCCGACGGCCTTGACCGTTGACCGCGCCGCCGGCACGTGGACGATCAACCGCTTTGACTGCGTCCAGTGCGGCAGCTGCGTCAACGTCTGCCCGAAAAAGTGCCTGCACATCGTGCCCGGCTACGCGACGCCCGGCCCGCAGAAGAAGTCGGAAACCTTCACGCGCCCGACGCCGCCGTCGAAGGCGGACGGCAAGGTCGGCCTGCAGACCGGCGGCCATCCGGTCAACGACCACGACAAGTGCGTCTACTGCACGCTGTGCGCGAGAAAGTGCCCGCAAGGGGCCATTACGGTTGACCGCGCGGCCAAGACGTGGACGCTCGATAAGGAAGCGTGCGTCAGCTGCGGGCTGTGCGCCTCTTCGTGCCCGAAGAAGTGCCTGACGATGAAGGAAGACTAAAAACGAACCCGCGTAAATCGTCCACAGCGGCGAATCTGCGCATATTTTAAGGAAAGGGAGGCGGCCTTGCCTCCCTTTTTTGCGCCTAGAGATAAAAACAAAGGGCCGGTGCGGCGCTTGCAAACGCGCGGGCGGTCTGGTATAATAAAACACGGCATCCGAAAAGAAAGAAACGTTGCAAAAGCGGTTGTTTCGGATGCGCAGGAAGAATCGTTTGCTTCCGCCTACCCTGTTGGCGCAGGGTAGGCGTTTTTTATCGACCGTTTCTTTATAAATAAAGTAAATAAAGAAACGGGAAACGCTTCAAGCCCGACCGAGGAAAGGAGCCATTTATGGACCGCACGTTTTCGCCCAGCGAATTTGCCGAGCGCAGTTTCTTTAAAAAATACCGCAAAGCGCTGTGGATTCCGTTCATCGCGGCGCTCAAAACGTACCGCCTGATTGAGGCCGGGGACCGCATCGCCGTGTGCATTTCCGGCGGCAAGGATTCGATGCTCTTAGCGCTTCTGCTGCGCGCCTTGCAAAAGCACAGCGACGTGCCGTTTTCCCTTTGCTATCTCGCGATGGACCCCGGCTACGCGCCCGAAAACCGGAAAAAACTCGAGGAAAACGCCGCGCACCTCGAGGTGCCGCTCGAGATTTTTGAGACGAATATCTTCACCGTCACCGGCCGCACCGAGAAAAACCCGTGCTATCTGTGCGCGCGCATGCGCCGCGGGTTCCTTTACCGCCACGCGCAGGACCTCGGCTGCAATAAAATCGCGCTCGGCCACCACATGGACGACGCCGTCGAAACGGTGCTGCTGAGTATGTTTTATTCCTCCCAGCTGCAGGGGATGCCCCCCAAGCTCAAAAGCCGCCATTTCCCGGGTATGCAGCTGATTCGTCCGCTGTACTGTATCCGCGAGGACGCCATCCGCGCGTGGGCACGCTACAACGGACTGACATTCCTCAACTGCGCCTGCGCCATGGAGCAGCGGGCCGATGCATCCTCAAAGCGCCAGGAGGTAAAACGCCTGCTTTCCGAACTCTCGAAGCAGAACCCGCAGATTGTCGAGAACATTTTCCGCAGCACGCACGCGGCCAATCTCAATACGCTGCCCGGCTGGAAGCAGGACGGCGTCCTCCATTCGTTTCTCGAGCTGTTCGACAGCGCGCTTTCGACCGAATAATCCCCGCGTCTCCGATCTTTGCGCGCCCTCTGTGAAGGTTCTGTGAAAAATCCTCCCCGGCTCTTGACAACCGGGCCGAAAATGCGTACAATACTGATTGTAACCATTTCGTAACCCTTTTGTGACCGTTTTGAGAAATGTGCCGCAAAAGTCCGGCGTTCCGGGCCGGGGCCGCGCAAAGCCCCGCGCCCGCAGAAAGGCTGTTAAATCCGGAAGAAAGAAGGACGTTGCATGAAGTCACAGTTCCGAGCCCGTCTGTTGGCGGTCCTGCTCACCGCTGCGTTTGTCACGGTACCGATGACGATGCAGCTGCACGCGGAAGACGTGGATACGCTCAAGCAGCAGCAGGCGCAGTATGCGCAGCAACAGGCAGAGAACAATGAAAAGCTCGAAGACCTGCGCGAACAGAAAAGCGAGCAGGCGGCGTACATCTCGTCGCTGCAGTCGCAGCTTTCGCAGTATGAAACGCAGATCAACGACTATAATAACCAGATTTTAGATTTAAATCTGCAGATCACGCAGGCGGAAAATCAGATCGACGAGCTGCAGACGCAGATCGACGCCGACAACGAGAAACTCAAGCAGCGCCTGCGCGCGCTGTACATGGCCGGTGAGGCATCGAACCTCGAGGTCCTGCTCTCCGCGGACAACCTCGTCGACCTCGCCGATAAGACCGAAGCCCTGCGCATGGTCACCCAGCACGACACCGCGCTGATCGACCGCGTCAAGGGCGAGCAGGCCGATTTGCAGAGCCAGAAAGACAAGATTGTCGAGAATCGCGAGAAGGTTGAGCAGGCCAAGGAAGCCCTTGACGCGAAGGAAGCCGAACTCGAGCCCCAGCTCGAAGAGGCACAGGCCTTTTTGCAGCAGGTCACCCAGCAGGAGACAGACCTGCAGTCGGAAAACGCCTCCATCGACGTCGAGATCGCGAAGACCGCCGCCGCGCTGAGCGAATGGCAGTCTAAGCAGGAAGAACAGCAGGCCGCCGCGCAGGAGACCGGCTCCGCTTCGACGGGGTCCTCCGGCGAGAGCAGCTCGCAGCAGAGTACATCCGGGGAGAATTCCTCTCAGGAAAGCAATTCCTCCCAGGGCAGCAGCAGTTCGGGCCATTCGTCGAACGGCGGCTCTTCGAGCCATTCCTCGAACAGCAGCACCCCGTCGGGCGGCTCTTCGAACAGCTTTGCTTCCGTCATCTCCCGTGCGGAACAGTACCTCGGTGTGCCGTACGTGTTCGGCGGCATGAGCCCGTCCGGCTTTGACTGCAGCGGCTTCGTCTGCTACGTGCTGGGCATCGGCCGCTCCACGGCGCAGGGCCTTTACAACGCCTGCACGCCGATTTCCGTCTCGCAGGCACAGCCCGGCGATCTCGTGTTCTTTACGGGTACATACAATTCCGGCACAACGGTCACGCACGTCGGCATCTACGCCGGCAGCGGCATGATGATCCATGCGGGCGGCACGCAGGTGCAGTATTCGAGTATCAATACGAGCTATTACCAGCAGCACTTCTATTCGTTCGGCCGTCTGTAAAGAAAAATAAAAAAAGGGCAGCCTCCTTTTTCGAGAAGGGGCCGCCCTTTTTTCGTGCACGGTTTTCAAAATCAAAAGCGGCGCTTCCCTTTTCCATACATCCAAAGGAAGCGCCGCCCTCTTTTATGCAGTTTCTGTTGGTTTTGCGCCGTCATGCGCATAAGAAACGGGAGGCAATGCCTCCCGCCGTGCAGATCTTAGAGCGGCTGCACGTTCGCAGCACGGAACTTGCTGCTGTTTTTCGGATCCGGCTCGATGTCATAGGTAACTTTCTGGCCTTCCTGCAGCGTCTTGAAGCCTTCGCCCAGAATGCTGGAGAAGTGCACGAACACGTCGCCGCTGCCGTCATCGTTGGAGATGAAGCCGTAGCCCTTTGCCTCATTGAACCATTTCACCGTACCGTTGTTTGCACCCATTCTCAGGTACCTCCTTGAAAGAACAGAACGAGACGCTCTGCGTTTTCTGTATTGTGCACTATAAAAAATACATGGATTCGTAAATCAAAGACGAACTTTGATCTACAAATCCATGTGAATCAAATCGTGCTCTCAATACTAACCGTATTATACCATCCCGCCGAACGTTTGTAAAGCCCTTTTCTGAAAGAAATAGGAAATTTACTTCTGAAAATTGCCAGACAAAATTTTTTGAAAATCCCCTTGACACGACGTTCTGTTTGTGGTATTATAATGAAGTCGCCGGGAAACACGGCGGACAACCGAATCGCGAGAGTGGCGGAATTGGCAGACGCGCATGGTTCAGGTCCATGTGAAAGCAATTTCATGAGGGTTCAAGTCCCTCCCCTCGCACCAAAAAGAGTGCCCATCCGGAAGAAGCCGGATGGGCGTTTTGTTTTGCTTTCTTTTGCAAACGGGGCAGGGGAGGGTCTTCCCGCGCGTTTACGGGCCTTGACAGACGTGCCGGTGCGGTGGTATGCTACAAACGCGGCGTCTGCCCTCAGAAGGGGCGTTCCCGGCGCCGCAAAGAAAATTGAGGTGACAGTATGATTCGATTTGAATGCGATTACGGCGAAGGCGCGCATCCGTCTATTTTGCAGCGCCTGCAGGAAACCAACTTGGAGCAGACGCCCGGCTATGGCGAAGATGTCTACTGCGCGAAGGCGCGCGAGACGATCAAGAAACTGTGCGGCACCCCGAAGGCGGACGTGCAGTTCCTGGTCGGCGGCACGCAGGCGAATTTGACCGTCATTTCCGCCGCGCTGCGCCCGCATCAGGGCGTGGTGGCCGCGCAGAGCGCCCACATCAACGTCCATGAGACGGGTTCCATTGAGGCGTGCGGCCACAAAGTGCTGGCGCTGCCCGCGAAGGACGGCAAAATCGCCGCCGGGCAGATCGCCGCGCTGTGTGAGGCCCACCGTGCGGACGCGAGCCGTGAACACACGGTCCAGCCCAAAATGGTTTACCTTTCCCAGCCGACGGAACTCGGCACGCTGTATACGCGTTCGGAACTCATGGCCATTTCGGACGTCTGCCGCGCGAACGGCCTTTATCTGTTCGTCGACGGCGCCCGCCTCGGTTACGGCATCGCCGCCGCGGGGAACGACGTCTCCTTTGGAGACCTCGGCACGTTGTGCGACGTGTTTTATATCGGCGGCACGAAACAGGGCGCGCTGTTCGGCGAAGCCGTCGTGCTCGTCAATCCCGCGCTGCAGGAGGATTTCCGCTACCTCATCAAGCAAAAGGGCGGCATGCTCGCAAAGGGCCGCCTGCTGGGGCTGCAGTTTTCGGCGCTGCTGGAGGAGCAGGCAAAGCTCTACCTTTCCCTTTCGCGCCACGCCGACCGTTTGGCGGACCGCCTGCGTGCCGCGTTCTCGGCCCACGGCTTCTCATTCCTCGTGGAGAGCCGCACGAACCAGGTGTTTCCCATCCTGCCCGACACGCTCCTAGATGCCCTCGCGAAGGACTACAGCTTCAGCGACCAGCAGCGCATCGACCCGGCCCGGCGCGCCGTCCGTTTCTGCACGAGCTGGGCGACGAAGGAAGCGGATGTCGATGCCCTTTGCGCGGACCTCGACCGCCTTTGTGGTGCGCCGGAATCCGTCTAAAATCCTTGCTGTTTCCCCGGAGAATGCCCGCAAAAGGCGGCGGTTTCGCTTGACTTTGGACGCGGTTTGCGCTACAATTTCTATGGGGAAAAGCTTTCAGCTGCATTTTTTCACTCCCGGCTTGCCCAATTCGGCTTGGGAGTTCTCTCGATTATAAGGCGCTGGAGGAGATCCATGCGCAGAAAGCGCAATACACTACAAAAGCAGCGGGCAAGAGCCAGGTTTTGGCTTTTGCCCGCTGCTTTTTGTATGCGCCGTTTTTTAAAACAAAAAAACCGGGGAAATTTTCCCCGGCCTACTTTGGAGCTGGAAATGTGACTCGAACACACGACCTGCTGATTACGAATCAGCTGCTCTACCGACTGAGCTATTCCAGCATTTTTTGTTTTTTCTGTGCTCTCTCGAGCCAGCTTTATCATTATACTTCTTTTTGCAGGATTCGTCAACCCCTTTTCGCAAAAAAATTTTTGCCGCCTTGTAAAACACGCCGCTTTTTGTTATGCTATAAGGGAAGAAAGCAAATCGGCATGCCGCTTTTGGCGGGGAAAGGGGGAGAGCCGCCATGAAATCGGATTCGTTTGCGCAGCGTCTGCGCGACCTGCGCATCCGCCAGGGATGGACACAGCAGGAAATGGCCGACCGCCTGCACATGAAGCGCTCCACCTATGCGTATTATGAGCAGGGCGGCGGTGTGCCGCGAATCGAACTGCTCCACCAGATTGCCGAGGTCTTCGGCATCAACATCCGGGCGCTTTTGCCGAAGTCCGACAGCGGGCAGGAGGTGTTTGCGGATGCCGCGGCCCCCTCGGCGCCCGCACAGCCCGTTACGCCGACGGAGGAATATCTGCTGCGGCTGTTCCGTTCGGCGGACCCCGCAACCCGCACGCGGGTGCTGTACCTGCTGCGCCAGAAGAGCAAAGAGGAGGAAAAGCCCCATGCAGAATGATGCGTTTACGGCCGGTGTGGAGCCGGGCGGGCTGCAGAGCAAGGATGAAATCCGCATTTTGTTGTGCTATCTTTTGACGAGCGTCGGCGTGCCGCTGCACAAGGAGGCCATCCTGCAAAGCGTCCAGGCGAACGGCCTGGCCAATTATTTCGAGGTGACCGATGCGCTCGAGGCGCTGTGTGAAAACGGCAACCTGACGCGCGGCAAGGACGGCGCGTACTGCGCAACGGAGCAGGCCCGCGAGATCGCCCGCCAGCTCGATACGGCGCTGCCGTATTCCGTGCGCGAGAAGGCGGTCGGCGCGGCCATCGCGCTGCTCGCCCAGGCGCGCCGTGAGCGCGAGAACACCGTCGAGCTAAAAAAGGAGCCCCACGGCTACCGCGTCGTCTGCCACGTGGCGGGCGCCGGCGCGCACGAGGACCTGATGACGCTTTCGCTGCGCGTGGCGGACCGCCGCCAGGCAAAGCGCGTCCGCGAGGTCTTCCAAGCTGCGCCGGACCGCGTCTACCAGATGATGCTGGCGCTGCTGACGGGCCAAAAGGAGCTCGCCGCGTCGTATCTGGAGCCGGAAGCCGCGCCCGAAACGCCCCCGCCGCCCGCAAAAGCGTGAGGGGTGGGAATTTTCTCCGTTTTCAATTTGTGCATGAAAAAGTTACAAAACATTCATATTGCATTCAATCGGACGTCACAACCGTCCGGTATACTAAGAATTGTTCCAAGGGAGCACAAAAGCCGAGCTGTGGAGTTGCCGACCACAGCGTGCTCTGGGGGACGCAAGTTTGTTTTCATAAAGATTTCTCCTCTCTCTTAAACAGCAGCGGCGCGGGCCTTTGCACCCGCGCCGCTGCTGTTTTTTGCGTGTTTTGAATCTAGCAAAATCCTCGTTTAACTGCTTTTTTGACTACTTTTCGAACATTTCAGAAATCAAAAAAGCCCCGCAGGGAGCAGCGGTTCAAAAAACCGCGCCGCCCTGCGGGGCCGGCATTTAAAATTTAGTTCTGCTTCGTGTGCTGGATAAAGTTCCACGAATCGCGGCACATGTCGTCAATGTCGTACTTCGCGACCCAGCCGAGCTCATTTTTCGCCTTCGAAACGTCCGCATAGCACGTCGCGATGTCGCCCGCGCGGCGCGGCGCGATCTTATAGTTCACCGCGTGGCCGCAGGCCTTCTCAAACGCGTGCACAAGCTCGAGCACGGACGTGCCCTTGCCGGTGCCGAGGTTGTAGATTTCGCAGCCGCCCGGAATCGAGTCGAGCTTTTCGAGCGCCTTGATGTGCCCCGTCGCGAGGTCGCACACGTGGATATAATCGCGCACGCCGGTCCCGTCGGGCGTGTCGTAGTCGTCGCCGTAAACGGACAGGCACGGCAGAATCCCCGCCGCCACGCGCGCCACGTAGGGCATCAGGTTATTCGGAATCCCGTTCGGGTTTTCGCCGATGAGCCCCGACGGATGCGCGCCGATCGGGTTAAAGTAGCGCAGGAGCGCGACGCGCATCTCCTTGTCCGCGATGCAGACGTCCTGGAGGATCCGCTCGATCATGACCTTCGTCGTGCCGTACGGGTTCGTCGTGCCGCCAATCGGCATGTCCTCGCGGAACGGCACCGGGTTGTGGCTGCCGTACACCGTCGCGGAAGAGCTGAACACGAGCTCGTGCACGCCGTATTTGCGCATCAGGCGCAAGAGCACAAACGTGCCCGTCAGGTTATTCGAGTAATACTCGAGCGGTTTCTGCACGCTCTCGCCCACGGCCTTCAGGCCCGCAAAATGGATGACCGCGTCGATCTGGTTCTCGGCGAAGACCTTCTCAAACGCCGCCTCGTCGCACATGTCACACTCGTAAAACGGGAAATCCTTCCCCGTAATCGTCTTGACCGCGTCGACGGCCTGCATGCTCGAATTGACAAAGTTGTCCATCACGACGATGCCATAGCCCGCGTTTAAGAGCTCTACGCACGTGTGGCTGCCGATGAAGCCGGCGCCGCCGGTGACCAATACTGTTTTCATAAAAGGAACCTACCTTTCGTAAATCTGCCGGATTTTCCGGCCAACATGGGATGCCAAAAACAATGCAAATGGGGCCTTATTGGTCCTGCGGCGGGCGGTGCGCGATGTAGCGGTTGTAGGCCGCGCGCAGCTCTTCGCTCGTCTCCTCCGGGCAGGTCGGGTTGCAGTTTGCCCACGCGCCCGTCTCGCTGCTGGCGTTAAACTTCTGCTTTTCCGCGGAGCGCATCGGCGGGAAGAATTTGATATGATAGCGCCAGAACGCGCTGTAATCGCCGCTGTTGACCGGCGCGTTGTACATGCACATCATGTACGGGAAGCGGTAGTCAAACAGGTTATCGAACATGCCCACCGTGTCGCGGATCGTAATGCCCAGCAGGTCCTTCTCGTGGTCGGAAAGCTCCGTGATATACACGACCTGCCGGTTCGGCACGATGTATACGCCGTACGGGTAATCCGTGTAAAACGGCAGGTACACCGTGAACGCCTCGTTCGAGAAGATGATGCGCGCGCCGAATTTGCGCTCGTTGTCGAGCATGTCCGCAAACAGGTTGCGCCCGTTTTCCTCGTAATATTCGCGCGCGTTCTGCGTCTCGACTTCCAGGCGCTTCGGAATGAACGAATAGCCGTACATCTGCCCGTGCGGGTGCGGCATCGTGACGCCCACCGCCTCGCCGCGGTTTTCAAACGGGAACACGTACTTGATCTTTTCGTCCGACTTCATGACATTGAAGCGCTCGCACCACAAATCGACCAGCTTGCGCATGTGCGCGTCGGACAATTCCGGCAGCGTCGTCGTGTGGCCCGGGGAGTAGAGGATGACCTCGCACTTGCCGTAGTTCGGCGCGACTTTAAAGAAATTCGTGCCCACTTCGTCGGGCTGCGGCGGGTTCTGCGTCAGCGCGGGGAAATCGTTGTCGTATTCGAGCACCTCGTAATCCGGCACATTCCCAAAGCTCGGGCAGAACGGGCAGTAGTCCTTCGGCATCTGCGGGCGGTTTTGACGGTTGCTGGCAATCATGTGCCAGTCTTTGAGCAGGGGATTCCATCTGAGTTCAGCCATAATGCAACAAACCTCTTTTATAAAAAATCATTGAAAACGGTTTTCGTCCGAAATGTGGGGCAGACTAACCCCGCAAAGGGAAAGCCGTCCGTCTCTTACTTGACAATCTGCATCCCGCCGACCGGCCGCACGCGCAGGATATGGCACGAGCCTTCGCCGAGATAGGCGTCCATTTCGTTCGCAAACGCGGAAACGTACCGTTCGGGCACGAACGCCTGCACCGTGCCCGCAAAGCCGCCGCCGTGTACGCGCCAGGCCATCGCGTTCGGGTCCGGCAGGTGCCCGGCAAAGTGCGCACACAGCCCGAGCGCCACGCTCACGGCCTGCTGTTCATAGTGTGCGGCGCTGTAAATGTTTTGCAGGAACATAAACGACGAATTGCCCGATTCCCGCACCAGCTGCAAAAAGCGCGCAAAATGGTCGCCGTTTAACGCATCGGCTTCCTCTTTGGCGCGGCGGTCCTCCGCGTAAAAATGCATCGCGCGCAGCACCGGCCGGTCGCCCACGGCACGCCGCAGCTCCGGAATCGCCGCGTAAAACGTCTCTTCGGCCACTTCGCTTAGCACTTCTTTTCCAAAATATGCCGCGACGCTCCGCATCTCTTCGGGGATCGCCGCGTAATCGGGCGTTAAGTCCGCGTGGCTTGCGTGTGTGTCGAGCACGCACAGCGCATAGCCGCTCTTCGAAAAGTCAAACCGCACCTGCTGCGCGTCCGGATGGGCCTTGTCTTTGAAATCAATCGCGACAAAGCCGCCGATGCTGCTCGCCGCCTGGTCCAAAAGTCCGCTCGGCTTTCCGAAGTACACGTTTTCCGCGTATTGGCCGATCTGCGCAATCTGCATCGGGGCCGCCTTGCGGTCGTAAAACAGCGCATTGAAAATGTTTCCGACAAGCACCTCAAACGCCGCGCTGCTCGAAAGCCCGCTGCCGGACAATACCTGGCTTGTCATGTACACGTCAAAGCCCTCGAGCTTTGCACCCAGTTCCTGGAACTTTGCCGCGATGCCGCGCACGAGCGCCCGGCTGGAGTTTTGTTCCGCCGGATGCATCGAAAGGTCGTTTAAGTCCACCTCGTCCTGCGGGTAGCCCTGGGATTTTACGCGGATTTTGTCCGTGCCGTTTTTCGACACAACCCCCAGGATATCCAGGTTCACCGATGCCGCCAGCACATGGCCGCGCTGGTGGTCGGTGTGGTTGCCGCCGACCTCCGTGCGCCCCGGGGCGCTGAAGACGGCCACTTCGCGTTCCTCCCCAAAAAGGGAGGCAAAGCTGTCGAGCGCCTGTGCAAAGCGCTGTGCCTGCCGCTCGCATTCCGCTTCGTCACAGGCGTACAGATGCTGCAGCTGTTCGTAAAACTTCCCCAACAGGAAAGCCTCTTTCGCTGCTTTCCACTTCATACACGTTCCCCCTTCGCGTTTGCGTTTTCCCGGCGGGCCCTTCTTTTAAGAAAGCCCCGCCTTTTTCCCTTTCATCTTATCCCCGTTTCGCCCGCCCGGCAAGCATTCCTTGACGCACAAATATGGACATTTGTTGCATCCGGACACTTTTGGCAGATTGCATAGAAGAAAAGGCATCTCTTTGTGCATCATTTTGGGAAGTCTCCGGATGCTCAACGCCTCTCTTTTCAGTATACCGTAAGCGGCAGGGGCTGTCAACGCGAAAGATACGTAAAAATCGCGTAAAAAATTTGCACGATTGTCTTGCCTTTTATCGGAAACTTCGACATTTTCCCCGCCTTTTTGCCCGCGGAAACGCCAAGTGCGGGGGGAAGCGCCGGCAAACAAAAAGGATTCCACTGGAAATCTGCGCGCGAATGTAGTATAGTAAAAAAATAAACGCATTCGAAAGAGGGGAGAACGGATGGAAAAACCGGCGCAGCGTCTGCGCATCCTGCTGCCTGCGGCCGTGTGCACGTTTTTGTGGGGCAGCGCATTTCCTTTTATAAAGCTCGGCTATGCCGCCTTTGCGGTGGAGGGCCCGTTTTCGCAGATTCTGTTTGCGGGCCTGCGCTTTGCGCTCGCGGGGCTTCTGCTTCTGGCCGTGCTGACGGTGCGCGGCCGCCGCGTGCCCGTGCCGCCAAAGGGAAGCCGCCTTTCCGTCCTGCGGCTGGGGCTCGTACTCACGGCAGGACAGTACTTTTTCTTTTATCTGGGCCTTGCAAACACCACCGGCGTGCGCGGTTCGATTATCCAGGGCATGGGTACCTTTTTGACCGTCGTGCTCGCGCATTTCTGGTTCCATGGGAAAGACGGCGACCGCATGACCGGGCGCAAGGCGCTCGGCTGCATCGTGGGGCTTTTGGGCGTGGTGCTCGCGAATTTTGAGGGCACGCAGGGCGGCTTCTCGTTTTCCGGCGAGGGGCTGATGCTTTTGGCGACCGTCCTGTTCGCCGTCGGGTCGCTTTTCAGCAAGGATGTCACGAAGACCGTGGACCCGTTCTGCGCGACGGGCTGGCAGCTGCTTTTGGGCGGGCTTGTCTTAACGCTTGTCGGGCTTCTCGGCGGCGGACGCCTTTGCGCGCCGGCCTCTTTTTCCGGCTGGGGCATTTTCCTGTACTTAGCGGCCCTGTCGAGCGTCGCGTTCGCCATCTGGACGCGGCTGCTGCAGAAGTTTGCCGCCGGCCGCGTTGCGGTCTACAATTTCCTGACGCCGCTGTTCGGCGTGCTGCTTTCCGCGTGCCTTTTGGGGGAATCGCTTTCGGGCGTGCAGATCGTCCTGGCGCTTTTGCTGGTGTGCCTTGGCATCGTGCTCGTCAATCTCCCGGCGCGCCGGGTGCTTTCGGCTCCCTGAGGCGGCCGCCCTCTAAAACGCGTCTTTGAGAAAGGAGGCGCCCTATGCGCAAAAAGACAGAAAGGCCAAAGAAACCTTCGCTTCTGACTTATAACCTCTCCCTGCCTTATTCGCAGCAGCCCGTCTTCATCCGCCTGGTCCGCCGTTTCTTGGAGCACGACCTCGGGCGCGGCGCGGCGTCGCTTTCCTATTATATGCTGTTTTCGCTGTTTCCCGCGCTGATCCTCGTGACGATGCTGCTCGATGTGTTCGATCTGCACCCGTTTATGACGGACCTTTTGCGCGGCTTTCTCCCGCAGGAAGTGCTCAATGTTCTGCGCACGTATATGAACGGCCTGCCGCATATCGACGGCAACCGCAGCAACACGTCGTTTCTTGTCGGCAGCCTGCTTTTGCTGATCTATTTTGCCATGCGCACGATGAACTGCCTTTTGCGTTCGCTGCGCACGGCCTACGGCTACCGGATGGACCGCTCGGTGCTCAAAAACCAGCTGAGCGTTTTTTTGATGACGCTTTTGCTGCTCTTTGGCATCTTCCTGGCGCTCGGCCTTTTGACGGTGGGCCGCAGCGTGCTCGAGGCGCTTTCGCCCGTGTTCCATTTCTCGGCGGCCGGCATCGACCTGTGGAATATCATCCGCTTTCTGCTGATTGCGGGCATTTTGTTCGGCGTGCTGTTCCTCTTGTATTACTACGCGCCCGGGCGCAAATATGCGCCGCGGCAGGTCTTGCCGGGCACGCTGATCGCGTCGCTTTCCTGGGTGGCGTTTTCGGTCATTTACGCAAGCTACGTCGAAACGGTCGGCAGCGGCCGGTATTCCGTGCTGTACGGCGCTTTGGGCACGGTGGTCATCCTGCTTTTGTGGCTGTATTTCAGCGGCTTTGTGATTTTAATCGGCGCGGAGGTCAATGGCATCTACCTGGAGATGCGCGAGGAAATGGTGCAGCGGGGCGTCACCGTGCCGCAGTATGTGTATTTTTGGAAATGCGGCTGGCTTTCGAAAAAAGACCTGAAAGCGGAGAAATGAGCCGCCCCGGCGCCGGGAAAATGCCGCCGGATGCCCCGCCCGGCGCGGGAAATTGTGATGAAAAAGAGGAGATGGAAATCGTATGAAATGCAGCAGAAGAATTCCGGTGACCGCGTTCCGGGCCGGGGAGGGTCTTTTGCCCGCCCGCCAGAAGCTCGTGCGCGACGTCGTAATCCCGTACCAGTACCACGTCTTAAACGACGAGGTCCCCGGCGTCGAAAAGAGCCACGCGCTCGAAAACCTGCGCCAGGCGGGCAGGAAACTGGCCGGCGAACCCGTGACCGAGCCGTTTTACGGCATGGTGTTCCAGGACAGCGACGTCGCCAAATGGCTCGAAGCCGCCGCCTACGCGCTGTCGCAGGAGGATTCCCCCGCGCTCGAAAAGGCCGTCGATGCGGTCGTCGATGTTTTGCGCCGCGCCCAGCGCGAAGACGGGTACTTAAACTCCTACTTTACGGTCAAGGAGCCCGGCCGCGAGTGGACGAATCTGCAGGAATCGCACGAGCTCTACTGCGCCGGCCATCTGATGGAGGCCGCCGTTGCGCTGTACGAATCGACGGGCCGCGACGACCTTTTGAAAATCATGGAGAAAAACGCCGACTGCATTTACGACCACTTTTTCCGGGAAAATCCCCGCGGATGCCCGGGGCACCCGGAGGTGGAGCTGGCGCTTCTGCGCTTATACCGCGCCACGGGGAACGAAAAATATAAGGAACTTTCCGCCCATTTTCTCGATGTGCGCGGGCAGAAGCCGAACTATTTTGAAGAGGAGCGCGCCCACCGCGGCTGGTACCGCTGGGGCGACTGGAACCGCGAGGTTTTGAATACGGATTATAACCAGAGCACCCTGCCCGTGCGCGAGCAGAAGGACGCCGTCGGCCACGCCGTGCGCGCCGTCTACCTCTACACCGCGATGGCCGACCTTGCCGGGGAAACCGGCGAACAGGCGCTTTCGGATGCCTGCCGCGCGCTGTGGCAGAGCATCACCCAGCGGCGCATGTACGTGACCGGCGGCATCGGCTCCACGGGCTTCGGCGAGGCGTTTACGGTCGATTACGACCTGCCCAACGACACCGTCTACGCGGAGACGTGTGCGTCGGTGGGGCTTGTCTTTTTCGCCCAGCGCATGCTCGAGCTCGAGCCGCGCGGCGAATACGCCGATACGCTCGAGCGCGCCCTATACAACACCGTGCTCGCGGGCATGCAGCTCGACGGCAAGCGCTTTTTCTATGTCAACCCCCTCGAGGCCGTGCCCGGCATTTCCGGCAAAGCCTATCCCCAGCTCGACGATTTGCCCGAACGCCCGCCGTGGTATGCCTGTGCGTGCTGCCCGCCGAATGTCGCGCGCCTTTTGACGTCCATCGGCTGCTACGCCTACAGCACCGGCTGCGGCGCTTATGCGGACACATTTTTTGTCCATTTGTATGTGGGCGGCACGGTGAAATCGGGCCTGGGCTTCTCGCTTTCCTGTCAGACGGATTATCCGTGGGACGGCACCGCGCGCTTTACGTTCCATGGGAACGCAGAGACGACGCTCGCGTTCCACCTGCCCGCCTGGAGCGAAAAAACCATCCTTTCCGTCAACGGGGAGGCGCAGGATCTCTTGGCGATTGCGAAGGACGGCTACGCCTATCTGACGCGCGCGTTTTCCGACGGCGACGAGATCACCCTCTCGTTCGATATGACGCCGTATAAGGTTTACGCCTCCACCCGTGTGCCCGCGGACACGGGCTGCGCGGCCGTGCAGCGCGGGCCGCTCGTCTACTGTGCCGAGGGCGCCGACAACGGCGGCGACGTGCTTTCGCTGTCGTTTGACGAGCAGGGCGCCGTGCGGGCGCTGCCGTATGACGCGGGCCTTTTGGGCGGGATTGTGCCGCTTGAGGCCGACGGCTGGCGCACGGAATCCGCCGGTGCGCTCTATTCGCGCCGCCGCCCGCCGCGGAAACGCGCCGCCCTGCGCTTCGTGCCGTATTGCACCTGGGCCAACCGCGGCTTAAACCAGATGCGCGTGTGGCTGCCCGAACAGTAAAAATGCATCATTTCGCCCGGATTCTTTAAAAAAGCCGGCTGCGTGCCCGTTTCGAAGGCGCGCAGCCGGCTTTTGCTTTTCATAAATTTTGTGCCGTGCCGATTGGATCGCGGGCGCTTACGGCGCGGGGAGCAGCCCGAACGCTTCCTTGACCTGCAAAAGCCGCAGCACCGACGCGTCGATGCGGTCTTCCGAAAGCGTGCCGTCTTCCACGGCGTCGAGCACGGCGGGAATCTGTTGTGTAAAATTCGTGCAGCACAGCAAATCGTTGCCCGCTTTGACCGCCTCGACCGCGGCCTCGCCGTCGTCCGCGAATGCGCGCAGGCCCTCCATCGAGAGGTCGTCCGTCAAAAGGATGCCGGCAAAGCCGAGCTCCTCGCGCAGCACGCGGTGTACTTCGGGGGAGAGGGAGGCCGGCTTTTCCGCGTCCATGCAGTCGACAACCGTGTGCGCCACCAGCACGAAATCCGCCCCGGCCGCGATCCCCGCCGAAAACGGCAGGAAATCGGACGTCTCAAACGTCTCTTTCGGCCGCGTGTCCTCCGCAACGCCCGTGTGCGTGTCGGCGTTGTCGCCGTATCCCGGGAAATGTTTGAGCGCACAGGCCATCCCCTGCGCGCGCATCTGGGAGACGACCGTCTCCACATACGTTGAAGTCGCCGCGGCGTCCTGGCCGAACGCGCGCGCGTACATAAACGCGTCCGGATTTTCCGTCACATCGCACACCGGCGCCAAGTTCAGGTTGATGCCGAGCGGCTTTAACAGCGCGCACTTTTCCTGCGTGTCTTCCCGGATGGCGTCAAACCCGCCGGACGCGTACACGGCCTGCGGCGAAGGGAACGGCGTGCTGCGGAAGGCCGGATAGCGGCTCACGCGATTGACCGTGCCGCCCTCTTCATCGACGGCGATCCACAGCGGCACCTCCGCGGCGTCCTGATACGATTGGATCTTCGCGGCGGCGGAAGCCGGCGTTTCGTCTGCAAAGTCCTGGCCAAACAGCACGTAGCCGCCGACATGGTATTGCTTTGCCAGCGCGGCCGCGTCTTCCCCCGGGCAGCGCGCCAAAAAGAGCTGCCCGACCTTTTCGGCGAGCGTCATCGTGTCCAGCACGCGCTGCGCCGCGCTTTTTCCCGTCGGCTCCACCGAGCGCACCTGCGCGTCCTGTAAGGGCAGCACCGGGTCGAGTTCGCCCGTGTAGATGACGTCCGCCGTGTCGCCGGGCTTTGCCACGACTTGCGCGCTGCCGGTGGAGAACCGGTAAAACCGCGCGTCATCCGTGCAAAACAGCGTAAGCACCCCGTCGGATTCCTCCAGTACCGTACCCGAGACGGCCTGCCACGGGATTGCCGACGAAACCGGCGCCGCGGAAGATGCGCTTTCCGATGCGGCGGGCGCCGGGCTTTCCACACGGCTTTCGGCCGGCGGCGTTTCCCCGGCAGACGAAGTGCCCCCGCCGGTGCAGCCGCAGAGGAAAACGGCCAGGGCTAGCAGCACCGCCGCACAGCGGCTTATGGTTCGCGTTTTCATCGAAATGCCCTCCTTTTGTCTATCCTTTCCTCCATTATACGGGAAATCGACCGTCCCGGCAACACCCGCCTCCAGGAAGCCGGGCCTTTCGCGGAATTTTGCGGGTTGACTTTTCCGGCCTGCGGCGTATAATAGGAATCCGGAAAATTCTTTATAATGCTAAACTATTTATTTTCCGAAATAAAAATATTTCATTTTTAGCCTGAAAGAAGGGATTTTTCTTGGATACAGGGATTCACCCCGCGCAGCCGCCCACCCGCACCCAGCGGTTCTGCTGGGCAATCGGCCGCCTTTCCGTACAGGGCATCGCCTGTTTTCGCGCATTGGGGATTACCCCGAGCGAATTTGTGCTCTTGTGCTTTTTGCACCGGCACGCCCCCGAAAACCCGACCGCCGGCACGCTGGCGCGCAGCATGCACAGCAGCCGCTCCGCCGTCAGCCAGCTGTTGCGCCGTTTGGAGAAAAAGGGGCTGATCGAACGCAGCACTTCCCCGAAAGACCGGCGGGCCGTCTGCGTCTTTCTGACCCCACAGGGGGAAGAAACCTTCCAGGAAACGTCCAGCGGCGTCCACAGGCAGTTTGAGCAGGCCCTGCATGCGCTCGGCGAGGAGAAAAGCGAGACGCTCATTTCCCTGCTCAATGAATTGGCCGGTCTCTGGGATGCGCGCACTCCCGGCGGGGCCGCGCCTTCTGCATCTGTAAAGACGAAAGGGGATTGACATGGGAAGAATCGCAAAGTATTTGAAAGACTACCTCGGGCCGATCATCCTCGCGGTCTGCCTGCTGTTCGCGCAGGCCATCTGCGATTTGTCGCTGCCGAATGCGATGAGCAATATCGTCAATGTCGGCATCCAGCAGGGCGGCATCGAGGATGCGGCGCCGGACGCGCTGAGCGCCGACGGCATGGCGTTTTTCACGGCCCTGATGACCGATGCACAGCGGGATGCGGTCGAAAGCGCGTATACGCTCGTCGAGGACGGCTCTTTGCAGGACCAATATCCGCAAAGCGCCGAAAAGCCCATCTATGTGTTAAACGACGGCGCCGACCGCGGCGCGGTCAGCGCGGTTTTCGGCGAGACCACCTGGACGCTTTTCAACACGCTGGGGGCCGTTGAGGCGCAGCAGGGCGCCCCAGGCGCGGAAAACGGCGCGGCCTCCTCGGATGGAAGCGCGAATATCGAAGACCTTGATTTAACAGAGCTTTACGCGATGCTGCCGGTCATCCAGGCGCTGCCTTCGGCTGTCCTCGACGACGCGCGCGAGAAAGCGGAAAGCGTCCAGGATACGCTGAAGCAGGAAAGCGGCGTCGTGCTCGTCGGCGCCATGTATCGGGAGCTCGGCGTCGATACGGACGCGCTCGAGCAGAGCTATATCACGCGGGAGGGCCTGTGGATGCTCCTTTTGACGCTGCTGTCGGCCGGCGCCTCCATCTGCGTGTCGCTGTTCGCGTCGCGCATCTCGTCGGGGCTCGGCCGCGACCTGCGCCGCGATGTGTTCCATCAAGTCGAGTCGTTTTCCAACGGCGAATTCGACCGCTTCAGCACGGCCTCTTTGATTACCCGCACCACCAACGACATCACCCAGGTGCAAAACGTCGTGATGATCGGTATCCGCATGCTGTGCTACGCGCCGATTATGGCCATCGGCGGCATCCTGATGGCCGTCCGGAAGAGCCTGTCCATGACGTGGATCGTCGCGCTGGCCGTCGTGGTGCTCATTGGCCTGGTGGCCGTTTTGTTCTCGATTGCCCTGCCGCGGTTTAAAAAGATGCAGCAGTTTTTGGACCGCTTAAACCTCGTCGCGCGCGAAAATCTGACGGGTTTGATGGTCACGCGCGCCTTTTCAAACCAGGCCTTTGAGGAGAAGCGCTTCGACAAATCAAACCGCGACCTGACCGGCAACCAGCGCTTTGTAAACCGTCTGATGTCTTTGATGATGCCGGTCATGCTGTTCGTGTTAAACGGCGTCTCGCTTCTGATCGTCTGGGTCGGCTCCCACCAGATTGCCGAAAGCCAGATGCAGGTCGGCGATATGATGGCGTATATGCAGTACGCGATGCAGATCATCATGAGCTTTTTGATGATTTCCGCAATCTTTATTATGGTGCCGCGCGCGTCCGTTTCCGCGGGCCGCATCGCGGACGTCCTGGAGACGCAGCCCGCCGTAGAGGACCCCGCGCACCCGAAGGACTTTGTGCCGGAGAAAGCCGGCGTTGTCGAATTTGACCACGTCAGCTTCCGTTACGACGGCGCCGATGAGGACGTCCTGCACGACGTGACGTTTACGGCCCTGCCGGGCCAGACGACCGCGCTGATCGGCTCCACCGGTTCGGGCAAGAGCACGCTTGTCAATTTGGTGCCGCGCTTTTACGACGTGACGCAGGGCCATGTGTATGTTGACGGCCGCGACGTGCGCGAGGTCAGGCAAAAGGACCTGCGGCGCCGCATCGGCTACGTCCCGCAGAAAGGCGTGCTTCTTTCCGGCACGATCGATTCAAACCTGCGCTACGGCCGCGAGGACGCGACGGACGCGGACATCCGCACCGCCGCCGAGGTCGCCCAGGCCACGGAGTTTATCGACGCGAAGCCCGAAGGCATGCAGTCGCCCATCGCCCAGGGCGGCGCGAACGTCTCCGGCGGCCAGAAGCAGCGCCTCTCCATTGCGCGCGCGCTGGCCAAAAATCCCGAGATCTTCATTTTTGACGACAGCTTCTCCGCGCTCGACTTTCAGACCGACGCCGCCTTGCGCAAAGCCATAAAAGCCCACACGGAAAATGCGACGATCCTGCTCGTCGCCCAGCGCGTCTCGACCATCTTAGACGCCGACCAGATCATCGTGCTCGACGAGGGGAAGGTCGTCGGCAAAGGCACCCACAAGACGCTTTTAAAAACCTGCCGGACGTATTACGAGATTGCGTCGAGCCAGTTGACAAAGGAGGAGTTGGCATGAGTTCGCAGAGCACCGCCCCGCGCCGCCCGCACCGCCCCGGCCGCGGCGGCCCCATGGCCCCCGGCGAAAAAGCCGCGGATTTTAAAGGCGCCATCCGGCAGCTTTTGCAGTATATCGGCAAATACAAGGTGCGCATCTTCTTTGTACTCGCCTTCGCGGTCGCCTCGACGGTCTTTATGATTGTCGGCCCGCGCATTTTGGGCAACGCCACCACCGAGATCTTCAACGGCCTGATGAACCAGATTACCGGCGCGGGGGACGGCATCAACTTCGGCGCCGTCGCGCAGACGCTCTTGACGCTTTTGTGCATCTATGTCATCAGCGCGTGCTTTGGTTACGCCCAGAGCTTTTTGATGACCGGCGTCTCGATGAACGTCGCCTACCGTATGCGCCGCGAGATCAGCGAAAAAATCCAGCACCTGCCGTTTTCCTATTACGACACGACGACGAACGGCGAGGTCCTTTCGCGCCTGACCAACGACGTCGATACGATCACGATGACGTTAAACCAGTCTTTGACGCAGATTATCACGTCGATTACCCAGCTGATCGGCATCCTCGTGATGATGTTTTCGATTAACTTGACGATGACCCTCGTCGCGTTGTGCGTCGTGCCGGTTTCGGCGCTGTTTATCCTGCTCGTCGTGCGCCATTCGCAGCCCTATTTTAAACGCCAGCAGGATTACCTCGGCCACGTCAACGGCCACATCGAGGAGATGTACGGCAGCCACGTCGTCGTCAAGGCCTTCAACGGCGAGGAGAAAAGCGAGCGCGCGTTCCGGCATTTTAACGACAACCTCTACACCGCCGGCTGGAAAAGCCAGTTTTTCTCCGGCCTCATGCAGCCGGTCATGACGTTTATCGGCAACGCGGGCTTCGTCGCGATCTGCATTTTGGGCGGCTGGTTCGCCATCCAGGGCGTCATCAGCGTCGGCGATATCCAGGCGTTTACGCAGTACGTGCGCCAGTTTACGATGCCCATCCAGCAGGTCGCAAATATCTCCAACGTCCTGCAGGCCGCCGCGGCCGCCGCCGAGCGCGTGTTCGCATTTCTGGCGGAAAAAGAGGAAGTCCCCGAAAGCGAGCACCCGATTACCGTCAATACGGGCAGGGAGCCCGACACGGAATTACACGTCCACATTCGGGGTTCCGTCCAGTTCGCCCATGTGAAATTCGGGTACACGCCGGAAAAGACGATCATCCACGACTTTTGCGCGCAGATTGCCCCGGGCCAGAAGGTCGCCATCGTCGGCCCGACGGGCGCCGGCAAGACGACGATTGTCAAGCTCCTGATGCGTTTCTACGACGTCACCGAGGGCGCCATCCTCGTCGACGGCTACGACATCCGCGACTTTCGGCGTTCCGACCTGCGCAGCCTCTTCGGCATGGTCTTACAGGACACCTGGCTTTACAACGCCTCCATCGCCGACAACATCCGCTACGGCCGCCAGGACGCCACCGACGAGGAAGTCCGCGCCGCGGCCCGCAGCGCCCAGGTCGACCACTTCGTGCGCACGCTGCCCGGCGGCTACGACATGGTGTTAAACGAGGAGGCCTCGAACGTCAGCCAGGGCCAAAAACAGCTTCTGACCATCGCGCGCGCGATTTTGGCCGACCCGCAGATCCTAATCCTCGACGAGGCCACCTCCAGCGTCGATACGCGCACGGAGATTCTAATCCAGAAAGCCATGGACAATTTGATGCGCGGCCGCACGTCGTTTATCATCGCGCACCGCCTCTCCACGATCCGCGACGCCGACCTGATTCTGGTGATGAATGGGGGCGACATCGTCGAGCAGGGCACGCATGACGAACTGATGGCAAAGGGCGGCTTCTACGCAAACCTCTACAACAGCCAGTTCGCCAATTTGCAAGAAGCCTGAAAGATTTTCCCATTTTTCGCATTTTGGGGCCTCCGCCTTTCCGCGCGGGGGCCCTTTCTTTGTGCCGGAAACGCAGAATTTTCTAAAAACGATGCGTTTTACACAGACAGCCTTTGAAAAAAGATCCCTTTGCAGCTCGTCCCGGTTCGGCTTTCGCCGCCTTTTTTCCACGCCCGCACGCCCGGGTTTTGCACAGAGACGGCCTTTTTGCACGGCGAATGCGCCTTTCCCGGTGGAAAACCCTGTGGAAACCGTGGAAATCTCTCGATGCCGCTGGAAAAGTGCAAACCCGACATTTTGCAGGATAGCGCAAAGAATCCTGCAAAAATCCGCTTTCCTTCACGGAAAAGAAACAGTTGCCGCCCTTTGCAAAGCGTGCTACACTAAAAGGAGCAAACATAGCGGTTCGGTTTCGGAAAGGAAGGATGGGGAACATGCAGCAAAAGGGCGTTTTATTCGATTTGGACGGCACGCTTCTGGATTCGGTCGGCGTTTGGGACGGCATCGGCGCCGCGTATTTGCAGGCGCGGGGGCTGATTGCCCCCCCAAACCTCGACCGCCGCTTGTGCGCGATGACGACCGAACAGGTCGCCGTGTATTTCCGCACGCTCGGCGCGCGCGACAGCGTCGAGGCCATCGCCCACGCCTTGCGTGAGGCGCCGCTTGCCGCGTACCGGCAGACGGTGCCCGCGCGTCCCGGGGCCCGGGCGCTTTTGCAGGCCCTTGCCGCGCGGGGGATCCCGATGGGGATCGTCTCGAGCACGAACGCGCGCTGCATCCGCCCGGCGCTCGAACGGCTGGGGCTTTCGGGGTATTTTTCCTTTTTGTTGTGCGCCGACGATTTCGGCAGCGGCAAGGACCGGCCCGATATTTTCCTCGAGGGCGCGAAACGCCTGGGGACCGCGCCGGCGGAAACGCTCGTGTTTGAGGATTCCCTTTATGCGATGCGCACGGCGAAGAAGGCGGGCTTTTCCGTGGCGGCCGTCGAGGAATCCCACGCGGCGCCCGACCGCAGCCAGATTGCGCAGGCAGCGGACCTCGTGCTGCACGAGCTCTCGGATTTCCCGCTTTCGTTTTTGGAAACGGGCCCGCAATCGTGCTGTGCCGTCATCGTGGCGGCAGGCGCTTCCCGGCGCATGGGCTTTTCGAAGATCGAGGCCTCCATCGGCGGCCTGCCGGTGCTTGTGCGCACGCTTATGGCTTTCCAGAAGACGCGCGGCATCACCCGCATGGTGGTCGTCTGCCCGCCGGAAAAGACGGCGTATTTCCGCGCCTGGCTTTCCGGCTGGGGCTTCGGCGGGCAGGTAGCGGCCGTCGTGCCCGGCGGCGAAACGCGCCAGCAGTCCGTCGCCGCCGGCGTCCGGGCCGCGGGGGATGCCGATTGGCTCGCGATCCACGACGGCGCGCGGTGCCTTGTGACACCGTGGGAGATTGCCCGCGTTCTGACGGACGCGCGCCGGTATGGCGCCGCGGCCCTCGCCGTGCCGGTCAAGGATACGGTAAAATTGGCCGATCATACCGGCATGGTCGAAACGACCCCGCCGCGCGAACGGCTTTGGGCCGTCCAGACGCCCCAGGTGTTCCCGCGGGAACAATTTGTCGCGCTGCTGCCCACGGCCCGCCCCGCCGACACCGACGACTGCCAGCTCTTCGAGCGCGCGGGTCTGCCGGTCCATCTGTGCCCTGGCAGCTACGAAAACCTCAAACTCACGACCCCCGACGACCTTTTGTCGGCACAGGAGATTTTACGCAAGCGAAAGGAGCAGGAAGATGCGAATCGGACACGGGTATGACGTCCACCGCCTTGTGGAGGGGCGGCCGCTGATTCTCGGCGGCGTCCAAATCCCATTTGCGAAAGGCCTTTTGGGCCATTCGGACGCCGATGTGCTCGCGCACGCGGCCGCGGACGCTTTGTTGGGCGCGGCGGCTTTGGGCGATATCGGCGTGCTGTTTCCGGACACGGACCCCGCCTTTGCGGGGGCGGACAGCTTAAAACTATTACGGGAGGTCTGCGCGCGCGTGCGGGCGGCCGGGTTCGCGCTTTCGAACCTCGACGCGACGATTCTGTGCCAGCGCCCAAAACTGCGCCCGTATATCCCCGCCATGCGCGAAAACCTCGCCGCCGCCTGCGGCGTTTCCGTTTCGCAGGTAAGCGTCAAGGCCACAACGGAAGAGGGCCTCGGCTTTACGGGCGCGGGGGAGGGGATCGCCGCGCACGCGGTCTGTCTGCTTTTCTAAACCGCCCTTTCTTCCAAAACCGCAGATAGGCAGCGGCGGCCTTCCCCTCATATTCTGGAAAAAGGGGTTCTCAAGAAGCCCCCAATCTTTCCAGAAGGGGTGAGGAGCATTGGATCGGCAGTTTCTGATCGTGCGTTCCATCACGTATGCCATCAAAAGCCGAGAGCTTTTGTTTCAATATCATATCAAAGCCTATATCGAGCGCCTGCCGAAAAGCGAGCAGGGCGCGGGCTGCGGCTACGGCGTCTATGTGCCCGAGCATCCGGATGAGGCGGAACGCCTCCTGAAAGCGGCGGGGATCCCGGTCATCGGGCGCAGAGAGTGGGTGCAGGCCCCATGATCTATCTCGATAACGCCGCAACGACGTACCCGAAGCCGCCCGCCGTCCGGGCCGCCGTCGACCGTGCCCTCGCGCGTTTCGGCGCAAACCCAGGCCGCGGCGGCTACCGCATGAGCATCGAGACCGCCGAGGCCGTTTACGGCGCCCGCCGGGAAGCGGCGCTGCTGTTCGGCGCGCCCGGGCCCGAATGCGTCGCGTTTCCTTTAAACTGCACGCAGGCGCTGAATTTTGTCATCAAGGGCGCGCTCAAGCCCGGCGGCCACGTCGTTGTCTCAAACCTCGAGCACAACGCCGTCATGCGCCCGCTCGAAACGCTGCGCCGCCGCGGAATCTGTTCCTATACGAAAGCGCAGGTGTTCCCCGGCGACGCTGAGCGCACGCTGCAGTCGTTCCGCGAAGCGCTCAACGAAAAGACGTGCCTGTGCGTGTGTACGCACATGAGCAACGTCTGGGGCACGATCCTGCCCGTCGCGCGCATCGCCGCTTTGTGCCACATCTACGGCGTGCCCGTGTGCGTCGACTGCGCCCAGTCGGCCGGGGTCTTGCCGCTTTCCATCCGGGAGGACGGCATCGATTTTCTATGCGCCGCCGGCCACAAGGGCCTTTACGGCCCGATGGGCACGGGCCTGCTCCTTGCGCGCGACGGCGCCGCCCTCGATACCGTCGTCGAAGGCGGCACCGGCACCCAGAGCCTGTCCCTTTCCCAGCCCCGCGAAATGCCCGAACACCTCGAAAGCGGCACCGTCAACGTGCCCGGCATCGTCGGGCTTTCCGCCGGTATCGCGTTTGTGCGAAAGCTCGGACCCGCAAAGATTTTCGCCCACGAACACGCCCTCGTCCTGCGGCTGTACCGCGGGCTGCAAAGGCTCCCCGTCACCCTCTACACCGGCGCGCCGGAGGGGACGCTCCTGTCGTGGAATGCGCCGGGGGTCCTGCCGGAAGAGGCGGCGGCCTTCCTTTCCCGCGCGGGCTTTGCCGTGCGCGCGGGGCTGCACTGCGCGCCGTGCGCCCACGAGGCGTTCGGCACATTGCCCGAAGGCTGCGTGCGCGTCTCGCCGGGCGCCTTTACGACCGCCCAGCAGATTGACGCCTTTTTGTCGGCCGTCGAGCGCCTCTGCGCAAAAAAACACGTCTCGAAAAACCAATAGACCCCTTTGCATCCGAAAGGAGATATGATACAATAAAAAGAGGGAGTTTCCGCGCGGATCTTCTTTGACCGCGTACAGAAACCCAATTCGGAAGTTTAGAAAATATAGAAAAAGCGTCCATCTATTGCGTGTGCGCGATCCGCAAAGCGGGGGAGGGGTTTTCGTGAACCAGATCCAGGGCTTTTGGGCCGGCCTACAGAATGTATTCGGCAGTTTTCAGCCGAAAGATGTATTCGACATCCTGTTAGTCGCCATCATTATTTACTGCGTCATCAAACTGGTGCGCGAGACCCGCGCGGGGCAGCTCGTCAAGGGCATCATCCTCGTGGTCGTGATCTGGGTGCTCTCCGGCGTGTTCCAGCTGTATATGATGAATACGATCCTGACGTATATCGTCCAGTACGGCATCGTCTGCGTCTTCGTCGTGTTCCAGCCGGAAATCCGCAGCGCGCTCGAGCGCATGGGCCGCGGCGGCAAACACAACCTGTTCCATCTGCGCGACGACGCCGCCGGCATGCTCCGGCGCCGGCGGGCGGTCAGCGCCGTGGTGGACGCCTGCGCGGGCATGTCCAAAAGCAAGACCGGCGCGCTGATCGTGTTCGAGCGTGAGACGAAGCTCGGCGACGTCATCGAGACGGGCACCATTTTAAACGCCGTCCCGAGCGTGCCGCTGATCGGCAACCTCTTTTTTAACAAAGCGCCCCTGCACGACGGCGCCGTCATCATCCGCGACGGCATGGTCTATGCGGCCGGCTGCATCCTGCCGCTGACGAAGCGCAACAACGACGTTGCCATCGAGCTCGGCACGCGCCACCGCGCCGGCATCGGCATGAGTGAAAATTCCGACGCCGTCGTCGTCATTGTCTCCGAAGAGACCGGCCAGATCTCCATCGCGCTCGGCGGCGTCATTACCCGCAACTTCACCCGTGAATCGCTGCAGGGGGAGCTTGCAAACCTTTTGCTGGAACCGGAAGACTTAAAGAGCAAAGGGGGCTTCTTTGCGTCGCTGTGGAGGAATAAAAATGAAAAATAAAACCAAAAATCCGAATGTGCCGGGCCGCAAGGAACGCGTAAAGTGGACGTTCCCCCGCCTCAAGCGCATGTTTGACAACAACCGTTTCCTCTTTGTGCTTTCGCTGATCCTCGCGCTGCTTTTGTGGATTTTCCTCGCGTTTAACGATACGGAGCATTACCCGAAGCGCATCAGCGACGTGCCCATTTCCATTACGCTTTCCGACGAGGCGCAGCAGAAGGGCCTGCGCGTGTTTTCGCCGGACCGCACCGATACGGTCAACGTCTTCGTGCGCGGCAATACGCTTTTGGTCAATCAGATCGACAACACGGACCTGCAGGCGGTGGCGGAAAATGTTTCCGAGCTCGATTCTCCCGGGGAGTATACGGTCGATCTCGTCGCGCGCGCGACGGGGAACCTTTCCTCGAATGTCGAGGTTTCCAGCCTTTCGCCCGCTTCGGTCAAGGTGTATATCGATTATGCGACCGAGGAGAATATGCCGGTCACGCTGCCGACGACGCTCGACCCCATCGATACGGACCAGTACTACAGCCCCGGCCCGGCAGTCGATGTCGACAGCGTCACGATTTCCGGCCCGGACGCGGAGGTCAGCCGGATCGACCACCTCGGCATCCGCTATACGCCCGGCAGCACGCCGCTGACTTCCACAAAGACGTTTGACGCCGACGTGATCGCCTACGACGCGGACGGGGAAGTGCTGGAACTGAGCGACTACGTGACGCTCGACCCCGCGCGCGTAACGGTCACCATCCAGGTCCAGCCGAAAAAGACCGTGACCGTCACCCCGACCTTTACGAATATGCCCGACAGCCTCGATTTGGACCCCGGCACGGCCTTTACGGTCAACCCCTCGTCTGTGGAGATTGCCGGCCCGAAGGAAACGCTCGACGGCATCTCGGAAGTGAGCCTCGAGCCGATTGACGCGTCGCAGATCGATGAAAACCACACGAGCTTTACGCAAAAGGTTGCAAACCTTCCCACCGGCTGCACGATCGTCTCCTCCGGCAACACCGCTACGGTTACGCTCAACCGCATGGACCAGTATACGAGCCAGCAGATGACGTGTACGCAGTTTACCACCGTCAATACCCCCACGGGCATGACGGCTTCCGTCGTCACGACGAGCGTCCCCGTTACCATCGTCGGCAAGGCCGCCGACCTGCAGAACATCACAAACGCAAACCTTATGGGCATGGTGGACCTTTCCTCCGTCACCGAGCCGGGCACGGCCACGGTCCCGATGACGGTCCGCGTCGGCAGCGCGCCCTGCTGGGCTTACGGCACCTACCAGGTGCAGGTGGTGGTGGCCCGCCAGAACGCGGCGTAAGCCGTTTCGCTTTCGTTTTTGAAAAGGGGCAGGCCCTTCGCTTTGGGGCCTGCCCCTTTCTTTTGCCGGCATCCGGACGGGCTGCCGTTTTCTTACCGGAAAGATTTGCTTTTCCGCTGCCCGGCGCGTACAATAGGAATCATCTCAGGGCCTTTGGCGCAAAGGCGCGCAGAAACGGGCTTTTTGAAACTGTACGAACGCCAGAAAGGACGAAAAACATGAATCGATTGCTTCACTACGTCAAGCCGCATCCGTTCATTACGGTCATGGCCCCCCTCTTTAAAATGCTCGAAGCCACGTTCGAGCTGTTTGTCCCGCTTGTGGTGGCGCAGATGATCGACGTGGGCATCGCCCGGCAGGACGCCCCTTACCTTTGGAAAATGGGCGCTTTGCTGATTTTGCTGGGGGTCGTGGGATTCGGCTTTTCGCTGACCGCCCAGTACTTTGCGGCAAAGTCCGCCGTCAGTATGGGCATGGCGATGCGCAGCGACCTATTTAGGCACATCCAGACGTTTTCTTACCGCGAGATCGACCAGATCGGGACCTCCACGCTGATTAACCGCATGACAAACGATGTCAACCAGGTCCAAAACGGGTTTAATATGTTCCTGCGCCTGTTTTTGCGCTCCCCGTTCGTGGTATTCGGCGCCATGATTATGGCGTTTACCGTCAATGTGCGGGCGGCCGTTCCGTTTGTCGTCACAATCCCCGCGCTGCTGGTGGTGGTGTTCGCCATCCTGCTTGCCAGCATGCCGCTTTATAAAAAGGTGCAAAAGCAGCTCGACCGCGTATTGCTGACCACCCGCGAGAACCTGCTCGGCATCCGCGTCGTGCGGGCCTTTGCGCGGCAGCTCGAGGAGAAAAAGCGCTTCCGCGAGGAGACGGACGGCCTTTATCGAAAGCAGATCTTCGTCGGGAAGATTTCCGCCCTGTTAAACCCGCTGACCTATGTGCTCATTAACCTGGGCATCATCGCGGTCCTCTATTTCGGCGGCCGCCAGGTGGACGCGGGGGACCTCACCCAGGGGCAGGTCATCGCGCTGATCAATTATATGTCGCAGATTTTGACGGAACTCGTGAAGCTGGCAAACCTCATCATCCTTCTGTCCCGCGCCCTGGCAAGCCTCGCGCGCGTCAACGCCGTGTTCGACGTCAAGCCTTCCATCACGGATACGGGCGACGACGCCGTGCCCACCCCCGGCGCGCCTGCGGTCTCGTTTGAAAATGTCAGCTTTGCCTACGCCGGCGCGAAAAAAGAGACTTTGCACCGGCTGAACTTTTCCGTCCTGCCCGGCGAGACGCTCGGCATCATCGGCGGGACCGGTTCGGGGAAATCGACGCTTGCAAACCTGATTCCCCGCTTTTATGACTGCACCGCCGGCACAATCCGCCTGTTCGGCCGCGATATCCGCTCGCTGCGCCCTTCGTCCATCCGCAGCCGCGTGGGCATCGTCCCGCAGAAGGCCACCGTCTTCTCCGGCTCGCTGCGGAAGAATATGCAGTGGGGCAAAGCGGACGCCACCGACGAGGAAATCTACCGCGCGCTCGACATTGCCCAGGCCAAAACGTTCGTCGACGAAAAGGACCAGGGCCTGGACCTTTGGATTGAACAGGGCGGCAATAACCTCTCCGGCGGCCAGAAGCAGCGGTTGACCATCGCCCGCGCCCTGGTCGGCAGGCCGGACATCTTAATCCTCGACGACAGCGCCTCGGCCTTGGACTTTGCGACCGACGCAAGGCTGCGCAAGGCCATCCGGCAGAGCACCCACGGGATGACCGTCTTTCTGATCTCCCAGCGCGTTTCCGCCATCCGCGGCGCCGACCACATCCTCGTCCTCGACGACGGCGCCCCCGCCGGCTACGGCACCCACGAGGAGCTTTTAGACTCGAATCCCCTTTATCAGGAAATCTGTGCGTCCCAGCACGTCGGAAAGGAGGAGACCTCCCATGCGCCATCCCACGCGGACTAACCCCGATTCCCAGAAACAGAAAAATTGGCAGACGTTAAAGCGGATTCTCCGCTACATCCGCCCCTATACCGGCCTGGTCATCCTGTCCTTGTGCCTGTCGGTGCTCACCGTCGCCTTAACGCTGTACGTGCCGATCCTCACGGGCCGCGGCGTCGACTATATCGTCGGAAAAGGCCAGGTGCTGTTTGCGCAGCTTTTGACGGTGATTGCGGGCATCCTTGTCTCCATCCTTGTGACCTCGGCGGCGCAGTGGGTCATGAACCATATCAATAACCAGATCACCTACCGCATCGTCCGCGACCTGCGCGTCCAGGCCTTTGACCATCTCCAGGAGCTGCCGCTGTCCTATGTGGACAAGCATGCGTCCGGCGACCTGATCAGCCGCATCATCACGGACATCGACCAGTTTTCCGACGGCCTATTGCTCGGGTTTACGCAGCTGTTTACGGGTGTCGCCACAATCGTCGGCACGATCGCCTTCATGCTCAGCATCAACCCGCTCATTACGCTGATTGTCGTGCTGCTGAGCCCCCTGTCGTTTTTCGTTGCGAATTTCATCGCGAAGAAATCCTTTTCCATGTTCCGCCTCCAATCGGAGACGCGCGGGGAACTGACCGGCTTTACCAATGAGATGCTGGGCGGCATCAAGGTCGTCCAGGCATTTAACCACCAGCACGAGGCCGGCGAGGAATTCGACGAGATCAACCGCCGCTTATCCGACTATTCCCTGAAAGCGACGTTCTTTTCCTCCATCACAAACCCGGCGACCCGGTTTATGTATTCGGCCATTTACGCGGGCGTCGCAATCGCCGGCGGCCTGTCCGCCATCGGGGGCGCCATCACCGTGGGGCAGCTGTCCAGCTTTTTGAGCTATACAAACCAGTACACGAAGCCTTTTAACGACATCACAAGCGTCCTAACGGAATTTCAGAACTCCATCGCCTCCGCCGCGCGCGTCTTCGAGCTCCTCGACGAGCCCGCGGCGCCGGCCGAGCCCGCGGACGCCGTCGTGCTCGATCACCCGCAGGGCCGTGTCGAGCTCTCCCACGTCGATTTTTCCTATGTGTCGGATTCCACGCTGATCGAAGATCTGAACCTTTCGGTGACGCCCGGCCAGCGCGTCGCCATCGTCGGGCCGACCGGCTGCGGCAAGACGACGCTGATTAACCTTTTGATGCGCTTTTACGACGTGCACAGCGGCGCGATTCGGGTCGACGGCCACGATATCCGCCAAATTACCCGCCGGTCCCTGCGCACAAGCTACGGCATGGTGCTGCAGGACACGTGGCTGCGCGCCGCCTCCATCCGCGATAACATCGCCTACGGGCGCCCGGATGCCACCGACGAGGAGGTCGTCGCGGCCGCTAAAAAAGCCCATGCCCACAGCTTTATCCTGCGCATGCCGGACGGCTACGACACCATCCTTTCGGAGGGCGGCGGGAACCTCTCCCAGGGGCAGAAACAGCTGCTGTGCATCGCCCGCATCATGCTGTGCCTGCCGCCGATGCTGATCCTCGACGAGGCCACCTCCTCCATCGATACGATGACGGAACTGCGCATCCAGCGCGCGTTTGAAACGCTGATGAAGGGGCGCACGAGCTTTATCGTCGCGCACCGCCTCTCCACGATTCAGAACGCGGATTTGATCCTTGTGATGAACCAGGGGCATATCGTCGAACAGGGCACGCACGAGTCGCTTTTAAAGAAGGGCGGCTTCTACGCGAAACTCTATAACAGCCAGTTTACAATTCCCGCGGACGTCTCTTCCGGCGAATCCGCGGAAAGAAACTAAAAACGGCCTTTTTGAAAAAAGGGCGGCTTTCCCCAAAACGGCGCACAGCCGGGGAAGCCGCCCGTTTCTTTTGGCACGCTTTTGCGCCCGGTGCCGCCGGAATGGGCGTTTATGTCCCAAAACATCCGAAAAAACACAAAAACCCTGCCTCCTGCGGGCAGAAAAGATTGAATAAACGGGCATAAAGTGTTAGAATGATTTATAACTATCCGTTCGGAAAATGCCGGAAACCGGGCGCTTTCGCGGCGGAGGGGAAAGAGGGGCTGAATCGATGGCATTGAAAAAATGGGTCGTAGCGTCGGTGGACCGGCAAGCCGTGCGCAGGCTCGCGGCCGAGGCCGGCGTCCCCGCGATGACGGCGGCTCTGCTGCAGGTGCGCGGCTATACGACGCCGCAGCAGGCGCAGGCCGTGCTCTCCGGGGAACCGCTGCACGACCCGATGACCCTTTCGGGCATGGCGGCGGCGGTCGACTGCATCCGGGACGCGCTCGACAGCGGCGCCAGGATGGCCGTCTACGGCGATTACGACGCCGACGGCGTTACGGCCACGGTGATGCTCTATTCCTATCTTGAGTCCTGCGGTGCGGACGTCCTCTACGCAATTCCCGAGCGCGAAGGGGAGGGGTACGGCTTAAACCTGCACGCGGTCGAGACGCTGCATGCGCAGCATGTCGATTTGCTGATTACCGTCGACAATGGCATCACCTCCATCCCTGAAGTCGCGCGCGCAAAGGAATTGGGCATGCGCGTCGTCATCACCGACCACCACCGCCCGCTTCCCGAACTGCCGCCGGCCGATGCCGTCGTGGACCCGTTTCTGCCCGGCGACGAGAGCGGCTGCCAGTGCCTGTGCGGGGCCGGCGTCGCATTTAAACTGATCGAGGCCCTCGAGGGCCCGGACGCGGACGTGCAGGGCCTGCTCGAAAATTACGCGGACCTTCTGTGTATCGCGACGGTCGGCGACGTCGTTCCATTGACCGGCGAAAACCGCACGTTCGTGCGCTTCGGCCTCGAGATGCTCCCGTATACGGACCGTCTGGGGCTGCACAACCTTTTAGAGGAAGCCGGCCTTTTGCAGAAGCCGCTGCACGCAAAGGACGTCGCCTTCGGCATCGTCCCGCGCCTTAATGCGACGGGCCGCATGGGTTCGCCCAACCGCGCCGTGCGCCTGCTTTTAAGCGAGGACCCCGAGGAGGCCGCTTCCCTCGCCGCGGAGGTCAGCGACGACAACGACGCCCGCCGCAGCGTGGAGGAGGAAATCCTCTCTGCCGCGCTTTCCCAGCTGCGCGAGGACCCTCCCCGCCAGTGGGACCGCGTCCTCGTCGTCGAAGGCGAAAACTGGCACCCGGGTGTAATCGGGATTGTCTCGAGCCGCCTCGTCGAACAGTTCGGAAAACCCTGCATTGTGCTCTCTTTGACGGACCGCGAAGCGCGCGGCTCCGGCCGCAGCGTGGAGGGCTTTTCTCTTTTCAAGGCCGTTTCCGCCTGCGCGCCGCTTTTGACGAAATACGGCGGCCACCCGATGGCCGCGGGCATGACGCTCCCGCGCGAGAATGTCCAGGCGTTTCGCCGGCAGCTCAATGCCTACGCGGCGTCGCTCGGCGAGCTGCCGCTGCCGCAGCTGTGCCTGGATGCCGCCTTAAAGCCCGAAAAGCTCTCCGTGAATATCCCGCGCGCGGCCGAACCGCTCGAACCCTTCGGCACCGATAACCCGTCCCCGCTTTACGGCCTTTTGGGCATGACCGTAAAGGAAATCCGTCCGCTTTCCAACGGCCGCCACGTGCAGCTGACCTGCGTGCGCGGCGGGGTGCGCGTGCGCTGCCTGCGGTTCGGCGTTTCGCCCCAGCAGTTCCCCTATCAGGCCGGCGACGTGCTCGACCTCGCCGTCGCGCTTTCGGTCGACACCTACGGCGGCAGGGAGCGCCTTTCCGTCGTTATAAAGGACATGCGCCTGTCCGCGAGCAATACGGAAGACCTCGCCGCCGGGGTGGCCCTGTTTGAAAAGGCGCTGCGCGAGGACCCGCTTTCCGAACAGGAGGCTTCGCGCCTGACCCCCACGCGCGAGGACTGCGCGGGCTTTTACCGGGTGCTGCGCACAATGGGCGGCTACCAGGGCGGCGCGGAAGGGATCGCCGCACGGGCCGGGCTGCCGTTTGCGCGCGTGCTGTCGTGCCTGCAGCTGTTTTGCGAGCACGGCCTGATCGCCTGGGAACGCTTCGGCGGGCACTATACCGTGACGCTTCTGCCCACACAGGGCAAGGTGGACCTGTTTGACAGCGCGTATCTGCGCGGGCTGCGCGCCCGCGTACAGCTTGGGCCAAATTCTGCGAAAGGAGAAGAGATCTTATGAACCAGGGCGTTGAAAAAACCTTTGACGATTTGAATGCACTGCTCGCCCGCAGTGAGCACGACTACGACATGGGCCTGATTCGCCGCGCTTATGACCTCGCGCTGTCCGCGCATGGGGACCAGAAGCGCTTATCCGGCACCCCATATATCTCCCATCCGGTCGCGGTCGCCTGTATCCTTGTGGAGCTGGGCATGGACACGGAAAGCGTGTGTGCGGGGCTTCTGCACGATGTCGTGGAGGATACAAAGGTCGATTTGGACCAGCTGCGCAAGATGTTTGGCCCCGAGATTGCCGGCCTTGTCGACGGCGTCACAAAGATGGGCCGAATCCCGTATACCTCGCGCGAGCAGCAGCAGGCCGAGAATATCCGCAAAATGCTCATCGCGATGAGCGAGGACATCCGCGTCATCATCATTAAGCTCGCCGACCGCCTGCACAACATGCGCACCGGCGAATTCTGGGCGCCTGCCAAACAGCGCGAAAAGGCGATGGAGAGCATGGAGGTCTATGCGCCCATTGCGCACCGCCTCGGCATCAGCGCCATCAAAGAGGAATTGGAGGATCTCTCCCTGCGCTATCTCGACCCCTATGCGTACCAGGAGATCGAAAATAACCTGGCGCTTCGCCGCGACGAGGGCAATGCGTTTATCAACCGCACCCGCGAAGCCCTCCAGGCGCGCATCTCCAAGATGATCCCGAACGTCTACGTCTCCGGCCGCGTCAAGAGCATTTACGGCATTTACCGGAAAATGTTCATCCAGGGCAAAAGCATGGACCAGATTTACGATATCTACGCCGTGCGCGTGATTGTCGATACGGTCAACGACTGCTATAACGTGCTGGGCATCGTCCACGATATGTATAAGCCGCTGCCGAACCGGTTTAAGGACTATATCTCGACGCCGAAGCCGAATATGTACCAGTCCCTGCATACGACCGTGATCGGCAAAGACGGCATCCCCTTTGAGATTCAGATCCGCACCTGGGAAATGCACCACACGGCCGAATACGGCATTGCCGCGCACTGGAAATATAAGCTCGGCATGAAGGACGGCAAGTCCGGCAAGGATACGATGGAAAAGCGCCTGATGTGGGTGCGCCAGATCCTCGAGGACGAGCGCGATTCCCAGGACGCGACCGACCTCATCCGCTCCATCAAGACGGACTTGGCCCCCGAAGAGGTCTATGTCTTTACGCCCAAAGGCGAGGTCATCAACCTCCCCGTCGGCGCAACGGTCATCGACTTCGCCTACGCCATCCATTCCGCCGTCGGCAACCGCATGGTCGGCGCGAAGGTCGACCGCCGCATGGTGCCGATCACCACCGTGCTCAAGACCGGCCAGATCGTCGAAATCATCACGAGCAAAGAGACCCATGGCCCGAGCCGCGACTGGCTGAAAATTGTCAAGACGAGCGAAGCGCGCAACAAGATCCGCAACTGGTTTAAAAAGGAGAAGCGCGACGAGAATATCATCGAGGGCAAAAATGAGCTCGACCGCGAATTCCGCCGCAACGGCATCTCCATGGAGGATTCGGAGCTCGAAGCCCTTTTGCTGCGCCTGGGCGCCAAGCAGAACTGTACGACCCCCGACGACGTCTACGCGGCCATCGGCTACGGCGGCATCCAGCTTTGGAAGGTGATGCCCCGCATCAAGGAGGCCTACTATAAGGCCCACCGCGCCGAGCCCCGCAAGGAGACACCCACCCGCCAGGCGGCGCACCACCGCGCGACGAGCGGCGTCGTGGTCGACGGCATGGACGACTGCCTGATTAAGTTTGCGCGCTGCTGCAACCCGCTGCCCGGCGATGAGATCATCGGCTTCATCACGCGCGGCTACGGCGTTTCCATCCACAAAAAGAGCTGCTCGAACGTCCCCCATCCGATCGAAAGCTGTGCAGAGCCGCAGCGCTGGGTGGCGGCGCATTGGGTCGGCAACGTCAAGGAACAGTTCCAGACGACGCTCGAACTGTTGGCCGAGGACCGTTCCGGCCTTTTGGCCGATGTGACCCAGCAGCTGTTTAATATGAAGCTGTTTATCCATTCGCTGAATTCCCGCGAACTCAAAGACGGACAGGCCGTCATCACCGCGAGCATCACGGTCAACGGCTTGGAGCATCTGGAGAATATCGTCAGTCGGTTAAAATCCGTCAACGGCGTCACGTCCATCCGGCGCGTTTAAATAGCCCCAAAATGAGCGGGGCAGACGGGAAGCCCCGCAAATTCAGCATGCAAAAAGGAGGGACTTCGTTTTATGCAGGTCCAATGCTTTGAGGTCGGCCCCTTGCCGACCAACTGTTATCTTTTGACCGACGGCGAAACGAACAAATCCGCCGTCATTGACCCGGGCGGGAACGACGCCGCCCTTTTGGAGGCGGTGGCGCGCTGCGATGTCGCCGCGATTTTATTGACCCACGCCCATTTTGACCATATCTTAGGCGTTGCGGACGTCTATCGCCTGACCCATGCACCGATCTTCCTCGATGCGGACGACGCCCCCATGGCAAACGACCCGCGCCGCAACCTGTCGGCCTTTATGCATTTGGGGCAGGTCAAGCCCTTTACGCCCGCGCGCCTTTTGCACGACGGCGATACCTTCTCCATCGGTGCTTTACAGGTGCGCGTGCTGCATACGCCCGGCCACACGCCCGGCGGCTGCTGCTATCTTGCCGGTGACGCCCTCTTTTCCGGCGACACGCTGATGGCGGGCTCCGTCGGCCGCACGGATTTTCCCGGCGGCGATTACCGCGCGCTGATGCGTTCGGTGCAGCGCTTAAAGGCCCTGCCCGGCGACTGGCACATTTATCCGGGCCACGGGCCGGACACTACGCTCGAGCGGGAACGCCGGGCGAATCCCTATATGGAGCCGGAACGCTATGGACTTATTCCTTGAAAATAACGATTACCACTACGAGCTCGAAAAACTGTGCCGGCTTTTTTACCCGATGCAGCGCATCCGCGTGTTTGAAAAGGGCGCTGCTCCCGCGGACCCCGACCCGATGTGCATCACCGCGCGCTTTCGGGACGGGACCGCTTCCGTCACGTTTCAAACGCCGCAGGGTACGTCCGTTTCCGAAAGTCCGTGCGAAGACGCGTCCGACGCCGAGCGCACGCTCGCCGTTTTGCTTTGGCGCTTTTTGCAAAAGGAAAGCGGCTTTACGCCGCAGTGGGGCATTTTGACCGGCATCCGGCCCGTCAAGCTGCTGCGCCGCCTTGCGGAGCGCTTCGGCGAGGCGGAGGCGGCCGGGCGCCTTTTGGAGGATTACCTTGTCAGCCCCCAGAAGGTTGCACTTGCCCGTGAGACGCTGCACAACGAGTCGGCCGTCCTTTCGAAGGAAAAGGAAAACGGCTGCAGCGTGTACGTCGGCATCCCGTTCTGCCCGACGCGCTGCGCGTATTGTTCGTTCGTTTCCACAACGGTGGAAAAGACGATGCGCCTGATCCCCGCGTATCTCGACTGCCTGTGCCGGGAGATTGCGGCCGCCGGGGCAGTCGCGAAGGACCTGGGCCTTTCCGTGCAGTCCGTCTACATCGGCGGCGGCACCCCGACCACGCTTTCCGCTTCCCAGCTCTCCCGCCTGCTTGCGGCGATCCGGTGCGCGTTCGATCTCTCCGCGTGCCTGGAATATACGGTCGAAGCCGGCCGGCCCGACACCGTCACGCGCGAAAAGCTGCAGGTGCTGCATGAAAACGGCGTCACCCGCGTGAGCATCAATCCGCAGACCATGCACGACGATGTGCTCGAAGCCATCGGCCGCCGCCACACAACCGCCCAGACGCTCGCGGCCTTCGCACTCGCGCGGGAAGCGGGCTTTCAAAACATCAACATGGACCTCATCGCGGGCCTGCCGCGCGACACGTACGAGGGCTTCTGCGATTCGGTCCGGCAGGTGCTGGCCCTTTCTCCGGAAAGCGTCACCGTGCACACGCTGGCGCTCAAGCGCGCCTCCCGCATTTACCAGGAGCACGAGGAGAAAGCGGCCCGCCTCTCCGGCGCCGTCGCGACGGATATGCTCCGCTTTGCGGATCAAACGCTTCTAGCCGAGGGCTTTTTGCCGTATTATCTTTACCGGCAGAGCCGCATCTTGGGCGGCCTCGAAAACGTCGGCTTTGCAAAGCCCGGAAACGAGAATTTTTATAACACCGTCATCATGGACGAAAGCCAGACGATTCTCGCCTGCGGCGCCGGTGCCGGCACGAAGGTTGTCGCGCCCGACGGCAGCGGGCGGCTAAAGCGCGTGTTCAATTTCAAATATCCATACGAATACATCCACCGCCACGAGGAAGTCCTCGCGCGCAAGGAACAGGTGAGGGAACTGTATGCCGCATTTTGCCGATAACCCGTTTTTCCGTACACGCAACGACGTGCAGGCGATCAACGCCCTGGCCGAAAAGGAGCCGGACACCCTGATCGCCCGCAGTGACCTGCGCCTGCAAAAGCATATCGAGTCCGCCGCCCGGCAGATCGCCGCCCGCGGCGCACGCCTGGTGCTGCTTTCGGGCCCGAGCGGCAGCGGCAAGACGACGGCCGCGCGCTTTCTGGCCGAGGCGCTCACACGGCTTTCCCACCCCGCAAAGAACCTTTCGACGGACGACTTTTACCTCGGCGCCGCGCGCGCCCCGCGCCGCCCGAACGGCGAGCCGGACCTCGAGTGCCCGGAAGCGATGGATTTGCCCGCTTTGCAGGCGTGCGTGCGCGGCTTGGCCTTAAACGGCGCGTGCGAAACGCCCGTGTTCGATTTTTCCGCCCAGCGCCCGTCCGGCGAGCACCGGGAAATCCGCCTCGGAAAAGACGGCGTCGCCGTGCTTGAGGGCATCCACGCGTTAAACCCCCTGCTCACCCAAGATGTGCCGGACCTGCAAAACGTCGTGCGCGTCTTTTTGAGCGTGCAGCAGGAGGTGCGCATCGGGCCGCAGGTCCTGCTTTCCCCGCCGCAGGTGCGCCTAATCCGCCGCATCGTGCGCGACTTCCGCTTCCGCAGCACGAGCCCTGCCCAGACGCTGCACATGTGGCCGGCCGTCATGGAGGGCGAGCGAAAGTATATCACGCCCTGGAAGGCCGGCGCCGACCTGACGCTCAATTCCCTTCTGCCTTATGAATTCGGCGTTTTGCGCGGCTGCGCGGTGCCGCTTCTGCGCCGTGTGGAGGACGACACCCCCGAGGGGAAGACCGCCCAGGACCTTGCGTTCGCGCTCGCGCTGTTTCACGCGATCCCGTTAGACAAAGTGCCCGCCCAGTCGCTGTTAAGGGAATTTATCGGGTAAAGGGCGCTTCGTTTCGGCAGGATCTGCGCCGTTTTTCTGCCGCTCCATTGCGGGGCGGCGGGGGAATCTCTTTAAAATTGCCCGAAAAATCCCTGCTGCACGTTGATTTTTCTTTAAAATGTGATATAATAAACACGATTATAGGACCAAATACGCGCCCAAAAGAAAGGTGTGATCTGCATGGGTTTATTCGAAGATGTCGTTCTCAATGCAAAGACCGCCGTCAACGCGGTGGGGAAGAAGGCCGGCCAGTTTGTAGATGTCTCCAAGCTCCGCTTAAACGCGGCAAGCCTGAGCAATGAGATCGGAAAGCGCTTTGAGGCGCTCGGCCGCATCGTATATGATTCACAGAAGAAGGGGGAGAACACGGACTCCCTCGTCGCAGAGTGCATTTCCTCGATCGATGACCTCTACCATGAGCTCGATGCCGTCAATGACCAGATTGCGGCCAGCCGCAGCCAGGTCGTCTGCCGCATGTGCGGGGAGGAAAACCCCGCGAATGCCGTCTATTGCTGCAAGTGCGGCCACAAGCTCCAGGAGGAAGACGCCGCAGCCGGGGAAACGCCCGACGCAGAGGAAGCGGCTTCCGATGAGCCTCAGGCCTAACGGCTTTTTGCGCTTCCTAACACAAAAAAGGCAGTGCCAACCCCTTCATGGGGCGCGGGCACTGCCTTTTTATGTGTCCGTTTCGAAAAGCGGATACCGGTCTTAAAACGGACAAATTGCGCATACATATCCTCCAAAACCGGATGTGGGGGAGTGGTGCGATGAAACGAAACACAGCGCCGAAGCGGCAAACGCTTTTGCAGGGGGCGGCCGTTTTACTGGGGGCGCTCGCGGTGGTCAAAGTGCTCGGCGCACTGTTTAAAATCCCATTGAGCTGGATTCTGACGCCCGTCGGCAGCGCGTATTTCGGCAGCGCCTATGCGCTGTATTTCCCGATCTACAGCCTGGCTGTGGCGGGCTTTCCGGCCGCCGTCGCGCGGATGGTCAGCGCGCGCGCGGCGTCCGGCCGCCTGCGCAGCGTGCGCGCCCTGCGGGGCGTCTGCGTGCGGCTGTTCTTCCTATTGGGCCTTCTGGCGTTTGGCGCCATGGTCCTATTATCTTTCCCGTATGCGCGCCTGACCGCGCGGGAGGCGCCGGAAACGGTCCTGCCCGCGCTGTGGGCGCTGGCCCCGGCCGCGTTTTTCTGCAGCCTGCTCTCCGTTTACCGCGGCCTTTACGAGGGCCTTTCGAACATGACGCCGACGGCCGTCTCGCAGATCCTCGAGGCCGCCTGCAAGCTCGTGTTCGGGTTAGGGCTGTCTTACGGCGGCATGGCGCTCGCTTTGCGCGAATACGCGGCGTCCGGTACGGTCTGGGGCGTGTCGCAGCCGTCGGCGTCGTACGCGCGGCTGAGTGCTCTGCCGGCCTGCGCGGGCGGCGCCGTGTTCGGCGTGACGATTGGCGGCGCCGTGGGGCTTTTGTACCTTGTCTATTATTACCGCCGCCATCGGGAGGGCTTTCCGCCGGCAAGGCTTCAGGCCGCCCCGCCGCCCGAAAGCGCCCGCACGCTGCGGCGCGAGCTTTTGCGCACGGCCGCGCCGATGGCGCTCGGGTCGCTGGCCGTCAACCTCTCTACGCTCGTAGACGCCGCCGTCTTAAACGGCCGGCTGTCCGATTTGATGGAAACGGCCCCCGGCGCGCTTTTAGCCGCGTTTGCAGGCCGCATCCCCGAAGAGGTCGTGCGCAGCCATACGGTGCCGGCGTTTTTGTACGGCTGCTACACGAACGCGAATACGCTGTTTATGCTCCTGCCCGCGGCGGCCCAGGCGCTCGCCATGAGCGCGCTGCCCGCGGTCACAACGGCGTGGGTCCGCGGCCAAAAGCCCGCCTTGGCCCGCTGCATCCGGCATGTGCTGCGCCTGTCGGCCGTCGCCGTGCTGCCCGCCGGCCTCGGGATGAGCTGCTTCGCACAGCCCATCTGCGAGGTCCTCTTCGGCCCCCGGAATGCGCCGGATCTCTGCGCGCAGGTGCTGCGCATTTTGGGGATTGCAGCCGTCTTTTCCGCCTTGAGTACACCCGTACAGAGCATGCTGCAGGCTGTCGGCCGCGCGGATGTGCCGGTAAAACTACTGTTTTTCGGCCTGCTGCTCAAAGCCGCTATGACGTATACGCTCGCGGGGATGCCGCAGTGGAACCTCTGCGGCGCGGCGGTGAGCACGCTCATGTGCTATGCGGCACTTTTTTTCGCTTCCCTTATATTCCTTTTGCATGTGGCCAAACTAAAGATGCCATTCTTTTCTCTTTTTGGGAAACCGCTGCTCGCGGCCGCGGTCTGCGTGCTGACCGCCCTGCTGCTGTGGAAGGCGCTTCCCGAAAATTTGGCGGAATTGCCGCGGCTGATGCTGTGCATCCTTTTGGCAGGCACCTTATACGTTCTGGCCCTTTCGCTGCTCGGCGTCGTGCACAAGTCCGATTGGCGCCGCCTGCGCGCCTCACAGAAATTTTGACGAAACCCTTGCAAACCCCCCTCCCTTCGTGTAAAATAGAGTACGTTCCTGTAAAGTTGATGAAAAGGAGTGGAGGCTATGGAGTTTCAGCGCAAAGAGACGTACGATCTCGCGGACCTGCGGCAAATCGTGGAGATTCTGCGGGCGCCGGATGGCTGTCCGTGGGACCGCGAACAGACCCACCACTCCATCCGCAACAATTTCATTGAGGAAACGTATGAGGCTGTGGAGGCCATCGACCGCGAAGATGCCCCGCTTTTGCAGGAGGAACTCGGCGATGTGCTGTTTCAGGTGCTGTTCCACAGCCAGCTTGAGGCGGAGGCCGGCCGCTTTACGTTCGACGATGTGGTGGATGGCATTGCCAAAAAGATGATTGAGCGCCACCCGCACGTGTTTGGCGAGGAAGTGGCTTCCAATACGCAGGAAGTCCTGCGGAATTGGGACGCCATCAAGCAGCAGACGAAGCATCAGAAAACGCAGACCGAGGTCCTCCAAAGCGTATCCCCGGCGCTGCCGGCGTTGATGCGCGCTTCCAAAGTGCAGCAGAAGGCCCAGAAGGCCGGCTTCCCGGAAGAACCAAACGGGGCTTCGGCCGCCCTTTCCCCCGAGGAAGCGGGGCGGCTGCTTTGGCAGGCCGTGCGTGCCGTGCGGCAGGCGGGCCTTTCCGCAGAACAGATGCTTTCCGAAGAGACCGACCGCTACATCGCGCGCTTTGCCGCGTGGGAAGCGGCACAGACGCCGCACGGCTGCGGCGAGAAGGTGTAAAGAAAAAGATCTTAAAATGTGAATGGAGGTTTTTGCACGATGAATAAGACAGAACTGATTGCCGCCGTTTCCGAGACGGCCGGCTTGTCCAAGAAAGACGCCGAAAATGCGGTTTCCGCCATGCTCAAGACGATCGTCGATGCCGTTGCCAAAGAGGAAAAGGTGCAGATCGTGGGATTCGGCACGTTTGAGTGCCGCAGCCGCAGCGCCCGCCAGGGCCGCGATCCCCGCACGAACGCGATGATCGAAATCCCGGCGTCGAAGGTGCCCGCGTTTAAGCCCGGCAAGGCGTTTAAGGACGTTGTCAATTCATAAAAACAAAAACATTCACGGTTTTTAAGCGATCTGGCTTTGATTGGGAAGAAGGCGGCGCCCGGGCGTGGGGCCGCCTTCTTTTTGCAGAATGTATGCCAGCCGCGCCTGTCAATCCCCATAAAAAGGAGCTTTTTTCGATGCGTTTGGATAAATTTTTAAAGGTATCGCGCCTGATTAAGCGCCGCACCGTCGCCAATGAGGCGTGCGACGCGGGCCGCGTGTCCGTCAACGGAAAGCCCGCCCGCGCTTCCTATGATGTGAAGGTGGGCGACCTTCTGTCGATTACCCTCGGCACCAAGACGCTGCGCGCCGAGGTCCTCTCCGTGCAGGAGTACGCAAAAAAGGACAGCGCCGCTTCGATGTACCGCATGCTCGAGGACACGGCGGAAACGGAAGCATAGTTTTCAAAGGGCCGGCATACGCTTTCTAAAAGGAACGCTGATTCTTTTTAGGGAGGTGCTCTCTGTGATGAAAGAGGAAACCCGCGAGCTGCCGCACAGCCTGACCCTCGAAAACCGCACGCTCTTAAAGGCCGGCGGCGTTCTGCGCATCGACAGCTTCGACGAAGAAACGATTGCCGCCGCCACCGGCGGGGGACGGCTTTTGATCCGCGGGGAAAACCTGCACATTGAGGCGCTCGATGTGGATGCCGGCACACTGACGGTCACCGGGAAAGTGACTTCTTTGGCGTACGTCGATTCCGGGAAGCGCGGCGGCCTTTCCCGCCTGTTCCGTTGATCAATGCGTCGGCCGCGGAGAACCTGCGGGCATTTCTGGCCTTCTGCCTGCTCGGCGCGGCGCTCGGGCTTTTGTGGTCCGTGCTGCGCGGCGTGCGCGCCCACCTCTCCAAAAAGAGCGCGCTTGCCGTTTTCCTGGACGCGGCCTTCTGCGTGCTCGCCGCGTTTGCGGTGGAATTGTGTGCGCTGAGCACGTATTGGGGCCAGGTGCGCGCGTTCCACCTGTTCGGCGCCGCAGCGGGGTTTGCCGCTGCCGCTTCGACGCTCGGCCGCGGGGTGACGGCCGTTGTGCGCGGCGTGCTTTCGCTGCTTTTGCGCCTGGGGCGTCCCATTGCCGGCTTCTTTTTGAGAAAAGGCCGCGCGTTTGGACGGTTTGCGGCAAAAAAAGCGGCAAACCGCTTGCATTCCAGTCGGTGTATCTTGTATAATAAAAGCGCTGTTACCGGTTCTCAAAAACGGCCCTGCCAAAAGCCAGCAAGGGAGGCGTTGATGCATGCAGGAAGTGCCAAAGAGGGCAAAGCGGAAAAAGCGCACACGCAGCATCCTGCTGCGCGTCGCCATCGCCGCGTTCTGCCTGTATATGGTCGTCGCGGTCGTCAATCAGCAAAGACAGATCCGCGCCCAGCAGGAAACGCTCGCACAGCTCAACGAGCAGATCGAGGTCCAGGAGATCCGCAATGAGGACGTCCGCCGGGAGATGGAGGATTCCGGGCAGAGCGACGAATACATCGAGCGCGTCGCCCGCGAAAGCCTGAACCTCGCCAAGGCCGATGAACGGATTTTTGTGTGTCCGGCCGGGAATTAGGAACAGTGCATTTTTTTAAGGAGGAGTCAAAAACTTTATGCAGCTTGCGGTAGGGATGACCGTGGAAGGAAAAGTCACCGGCATCACGAGTTTCGGTGCGTTTGTAGAGCTTCCAACCGGGCAGACCGGCATGGTCCACATTTCGGAAGTGGCCCCCACGTTCGTGCGGGAGATCCGTGATTTCGTTTCAGAAGGGCAGACCGTCAAGGTCAAGATTTTGAATATCGGCGACAACAATAAGATCAGCCTTTCGATGAAGCAGGCGGAAGGCGCCCAGGCGCCCAAAAAAGGCGGTGCGCCCCGTTCCGGGCAGCATCGCGCCCCGCGCCGCCGTCCGGAGCCCCAGCAGCACCGTCCCGGCACGTATGAATGGCAGCCGCGCCGGATGGAGTCTGCGAGCTTTGAGGACATGATGTCCCATTTTAAGCAGACGAGCGACGAGAAGATCTCCGATCTGCGCCGCACCGTTGAGGGGAAACACGGCAGCTATTCCCGCCGCGGCGGCAATCGACAATAACGTTTCAAACGAAGCACAGGCAGGCGAACCTTCCTGCGCTGCTTTGCCCGGACGGCCTTTCGCTGTCCGGCCGGGGCTGCGCAGCCGCCTGCCTGTTTTTTTGAGGTTCCAGAAAGGAAGAGGGAGTTTACGGTGTTCTATCTTCACGCAAAGATTCATACGATGGCCGGCACCATCCTGGAAGACGGCTGGATGCAGGTCGAAAACGGGAAAATCCTCGCTTTGGGCGACGGCACCCCGCCCGCCGGCTGCGGCGACACGTTCGACTGCGGCGGCCTTTCGATGTATCCCGGCTTTTTTGACGCGCACACGCATCTGGGCATGATGGAGGACGGGCTGACGTTCGAAGGCGACGACGTCAACGAGGATTCGGACCCCGTCACCCCGCAGCTGCGCGCGATCGATGGGTTAAACCCCTTGGACCGCGACTTCCGCGAGGCCGTTGAAGCCGGCGTTACGGCCGTCGTGACCGGCCCCGGCAGCGCCAACCCAATCGGCGGGCAGATGGCCGCCATCAAGACGTTCTGCCCCGACGGCTGCGTCGACGATATGGTCCTGCGCGCGCCGGTCGCCATCAAAATGGCCCTGGGTGAAAACCCGAAAAATGTGTATCACGAAAAGGATTCCGGCCCGGTCACGCGCATGGCCACGGCGGCCTTGATCCGCGAGGCGCTTTATAAGGCGCGCCGCTACGGTGAAGAGCTGGAAGCCGCCGCGGATGCGTCGGAGCGGCCGGATTTCGATATGGCCTGCGAGGCGCTCCTGCCCGCTTTGCGGCGGGAGATCGAGGTCCATTTCCACGCCCACCGCGCCGACGACATTTTCACGGCCATCCGCATCGGCAAGGAGTTTCACCTCGATTTCGTGATCGTCCACTGCACCGAAGGTCACGAAATCGCCGCCCGGTTAGCCCGCGAAGGCGTGCGCGCGCTGTGCGGCCCCGTGCTCTCCGAGCGCAGCAAGCCGGAACTGCGCCGCCTGACCCCCGCCTGCCCGGGGATCCTCTCGCGCGCGGGGGTCAAGACCGCGATCATCACGGACCACTCCGTCGTGCCGATTCAATACCTCGCCGCGTGTGCGGGCCTTGCCGTGCGCGAAGGCATGGACCATGAAGCCGCGCTCGAGGCCATCACGATCGTGCCGGCGCAGATTTGCCATCTCGAAGACCGCATCGGCTCGCTCGAGCCCGGGAAGGACGCGGATTTCTCCCTGTTTGCGGAGGACCCGCTCTCCAATTTTGCGAAACCCCGCTACGTCTATACAGCCGGCCGCTGCGTGCTCGACCGCCGCTGAAAGGAGCATCCCCATGCGAGAAATCAAAGCACAGGAAATCCGCGACGCGGTTGCCGCCTTGTGCATCCGCGCCAACCGGGAACTGCCGGAAGACCTCGAAGCGTGCATTCGCAGCGCGGGCAAGGCCGAACTGTCCGACCTTGCCCGCAGCATTCTCCACGACCTCGGCCGGAACCTGGACGCCGCCCGCGCGCTCCATCTCCCAATCTGCCAGGATACCGGCATGGCCGTCGTGTTTGCCGAAGTCGGCCAGGAGGTCCATATCGACGGGGAATTCGAGAAGGCCGTCAACGACGGCGTCGCAAAGGGCTACACCGAGGGCTATCTGCGCTGCTCCGTCGCCGCAGACCCGATCCGCCGCGGCAATACCGGCGACAATACGCCGGCCATCCTCCACACGCGCCTGGTCCCCGGCGAGCACCTCACGCTGACCGTCGCGCCCAAGGGCTTCGGCAGCGAAAACATGAGCCAGCTGAAAATGCTGACCCCCGCCGCCAGTGAGCAGGACATCATCGACTACGTCGTCTCCGTCGCGCGCGACGCGGGCAGCAACCCCTGCCCGCCGATGGTGCTCGGCGTCGGCATCGGCGGCGATTTCGAAAAATGTGCGTTTCTGGCCAAAAAGGCGCTGTGCCGCCCGGTCTCCGAAAAAAATGCCGACCCGTACTACGCCGCGCTCGAAGCGCGCATGTTAGAAGCCGTCAACGCCCTCGGCATCGGCCCGCAGGGGTTCGGCGGGCACACCTCCTGCCTTTCGGTCGCCATCGAGCAGTACCCCACCCACATCGCGGGCCTGCCCGTGGCGGTCAACGTCGGCTGCCACGTGACCCGCCACGCGACGGCCGTCCTGTGACGCGCAAACGTGCAAAGCACTCCTTTTACACGGAAAAAAGAAAAAATTTTCGCGAAGGGCTTTTATTTTTTTAGCGAATATGTTATAGTATAGGTGCAGGGAAAAGCTCCCTGCGACTACGTTCCGGTGAAGGAGATGTCTGTCTATGATTATCACGATTACAGGGAGAAAAGTGAACCTGCGGGACAATTTCAAGAATCTCGCACAGAAAAAGCTTTCCCGCTTTGACCGCATCTTTGACGAGAATGCGACGGCAAAAGTAGTCGTCACGGTAGAGCGCAACCGCCAGACGGTGGAAATTACGATCAACAGCAACGGCGTGATTTACCGCGCAGAATCGACGGATCTGGAAATGAACGACGCGCTCGACCACGTGATCAGCGCGCTGGGCCGGCAGATCCGCAAGAACAAGACGCGCTTGAATAAACGCATCCATTCCGCGGCGCTCGACCAGTACGTCCAGGAATACGTCAATGCCGTCGAAGAGCCGGAAGAGGCGTACGAGGTCGTGCGCACGAAGCACTTCCCCGTAAAGCCGCTGTCGCCGGAAGAGGCCATCCTCCAGATGAACCTGCTCGAGCACCAGTTCTTTATGTTCCGCAACGAGCAGAGTGGGGAGATCAACGTCGTCTACCGCCGCAAAGATGGCAGCTACGGCCTTTTGGAGCCGGATGAAGAGGCATAACGAAAGCCCAGAAACCCCGGGCGGGGGCTGTTCCCCGGTGGAACAGCCCCCGCCGTTTTTTGCGAAAGGAAGAAAGTTTCAAGATGCAGACATTTCAACTCGCCGTGCCCTGCCTGCTCGGCGTCGAGGGCCTCGTCGCGGACGAGCTCAGGCAGATGGGCGCCGAAAATGTGCAGGCCGAAAACGGCCGCGTGCTGTGCGCGGGGTCGCCCGAGATGCTCGCGCGCGCAAACCTCAGCCTGCGCTGCGGCGAGCGTGTGCAGGTGCTGCTGGGCAGCTTCCCGGCGCGGACATTTGACGAGCTGTTCGAAGGCGTGCGCGCGCTGCCGTGGGAACGCTGGATCGGCCGCGACGACGCATTCCCGGTCAAGGGCCGCACGCTCTCCTCGAAGCTCCACAGCCTGCCCGACTGCCAGAAGATTATCAAAAAGGCGATTGTCGAGCGCCTGCACCGGCAGTACGGCCTTACATGGTTCCCCGAAACGGGCCGGCTTTATCAGGTGCAGTTTTTGCTTTTAAAAGACCGCGTCAGCCTCCTGCTGGATACGTCCGGCCAGGGCCTGCACAAGCGCGGCTACCGGAAGACTTCCACGATCGCCCCAATCAAGGAGACGCTCGCCGCGGCGCTCGTCACGCTGTCGCGCGTGCGCACGGATGCGTCGTTTTATGACCCGTGCTGCGGCTCCGGCACGCTGCTGATCGAAGGCGCGCTCTACGCGACCCATACGGCGCCGGGCCTTTCCCGCCGCTTTTCCGCCGAAGCCTGGCCCCAGGTGCCCGCCCGCGTCTGGCAGCGGGAGCGGGAGCGCGCAAAGGACCTTATCCTGCGCGATGCGGCGTTTTGCGCCTATGGCAGCGACATCGACCCCGCAGCCGTCGCGCTGACGCTGGAAAACGCCAAAAAAGCCGGCGTCGGCGCCCGCGTGCGCGCCGTTGTCCGCGATCTCAAGGACTTTTCCCCGCATACGGAATACGGCTGCATCGTGTGCAACCCGCCCTACGGCGAGCGCCTGCTCGACGTGGAGGCCGCGCGCACGCTCTACCGCACGATGGGCCGCGTGTTCCCGCAGCGCCGCGGGTTTCATTACACAATCATCAGCCCCGACGAGACGTTTGAATCGTGCTTCGGCCGCCGCGCCGACCGCCGCCGCAAGCTCTACAACGGCATGCTCAAATGCCAGGCGTATCTGTATTATAAAGCGCCGCGTGCGGCCGATAAAACGTAAATAGAAAATAGAACCGGCAGCGGTGTTCGTCTTTTCGAATCCGCTGCCGGCTTTTTCGGGGAAATTTTCCGCCTCGCCGGCCCCGCAAAGCATATCTTTTTCCCGGCCGGTAAAACTGAATCAGCAATCCTGCTTTTTGAGTGCTTAAATTTACAGTTAATTTCTATTTCAGGGCGTGAAATTGTAAACAAATTATGAAATCCGAGTTTTTCTTCGAAAACCCCTTGATTTTTAAGAAAAAGTGATTAGAATAGTATTAGCACTCAGGAATAAAGAGTGCTAAACCAAAACAACAATGTCTTACACATATCCAAAGGAGGACGATTTTTATGACAATCAAGCCTTTGTCCGACAGAGTACTCATCAAGATGGAAGAAGCGGAGGAGACCACGAAGAGCGGGATCCTTTTGACCGGTTCCGCAAAAGAGAAGCCGCAGGTCGCGGACGTCATCGCGGTGGGCCCTGGCGGCGTTGTGGACGGCAAGGAAGTGGAGATGACCGTGAAGGTCGGCGACCGTGTGCTGACGAGCAAATATGCCGGCACGGAGATCAAGGTCGACGGCGAGGAATACACGATCGTCCGCCAGTCCGATATTTTAGCTGTTGTTGAATAATTTGCATACACTGCATTTTTGGAGGTATAGATCATGGCGAAGCAACTGATTTACGGCGAAGAAGCGCGCAAGGCGCTGATGAAGGGTGTCGACGCCCTTTCCAATACAGTAAAGATCACGCTGGGCCCGAAGGGCCGCAATGTCGTGCTTGACAAGAAGTACGGCGCTCCGTTGATCACGAACGACGGTGTCACGATTGCGAAGGAGATTGAGCTGCCCGATCCGTTTGAGAACATGGGCGCCCAGCTCGTCAAGGAAGTCGCGACGAAGACGAACGACATCGCCGGCGACGGCACGACGACCGCTACGGTCCTGGCACAGGCTTTGATTTCCGAAGGCATGAAGAACGTCGCGGCCGGCGCGAACCCGATGGTCGTGCGCCGCGGCATGCAGGAAGCGGTCGACGCGGCCGTGGAAGCCATCAAGAAGAACAGCAAGGTCGTCGAGGGCAAGGACGACATCGCGCGTGTCGCAACGGTTTCCTCGAGCGATCCGTTCGTCGGCGACCTGATCGCGGACGCGATGGAGAAGGTCACGAACGACGGCGTCATCACGATCGAAGAGTCCAAGACCGCTGAGACGTACAGCGAAGTCGTCGAAGGCATGATGTTCGACCGCGGCTACGTTTCCCCGTACCTCGTGACGGACACCGAGAAGATGGTCGCGGAGCTCGATGACCCGTATATCATCATCACAGATAAGAAGGTCTCCTCGTTCCAGGAAATCCTGCCGCTGCTCGAGAAAGTCGTCAACACCGGCAAGAAATTCCTCTTAATCGCCGACGACGTCGAGGGCGACGCGCTGACGAACCTCTTGCTCAACAAGCTGCGCGGTACGCTGAACTTCTGCGCGGTCAAGGCGCCGGGCTTCGGCGACCGCCGCAAGGAAATGCTGCAGGATATCGCGACGCTGACCGGCGGCACCGTGATTTCCTCCGACCTCGGCGTCGAATTCAAGGATGTCGAGCTGTCGATGCTCGGCCGTGCACGCCAGGTCAAGGTTGACAAGGAGAACACGATTATCGTCGACGGCGCCGGCGACAAGGACGCCATCCAGGCGCGTGTTTCCCAGATCCGTTCGCAGATCGCGGAGACGACCTCCGACTTCGACCGCGAGAAGCTCCAGGAGCGCCTCGCAAAGCTCGCCGGCGGCGTGGCTGTCATCAAGGTCGGTGCGGCGACGGAAGTCGAAATGAAGGAAAAGAAGATGCGCATCGAGGACGCTTTGAACTCCACGAAGGCGGCCGTCGAGGAAGGCATCGTTGCAGGCGGCGGCACGGCACTGGTCGACGCGATCCCGGCTGTCGAAGAGCTGCTCGGCAAGACCGAGGGCGACGAGAAGACCGGTGTGGCCATCGTGCTCAAGGCTCTGGAAGCGCCGCTGCGCCAGATCGCTGCGAACGCGGGCGTCGAGGGCTCTGTGATCCTCGAGCATGTCCGTGAGGGCAAGGTCGGCTACGGCTACAACGCCGCAACCGGCGAGTACGGCGATATGCTTTCCTTCGGCGTCGTTGACCCGACGAAGGTCACGCGCTCCGCGCTGCAGAACGCTGCCTCCGTTGCGGAGACGGTGCTCACGACCGAGAGCCTCGTTGCCGATAAGCCCGAACCGCCGACGCCGGCTCCGGCTGCTGACCCGAGCATGGGCGGCGGCATGTATTAATCGCTTGCGCGGTTTCCATACAGGCAGAAAACAGAAACGGTTTACAAAGTCCTCGCTGGGGTTGCCCCGGCGGGGGCTTTTTTTGTTAAAAAATTTTAAAATACGAAACGGTGCGCCGCCTTGCGCCGCGTGCTATACTAAAAAAGGAATCCGCGAATTTCCTCAAAAAAGGGATTCGCGCCGTTCCGGAAGAATTGTTTTTACAAAAGAGGGGACCCAAAAATGCTCTGGGTAATCAGTGCGTTTTTATCCGCATTTTTTGCGGGCATTACCGCCATTTTGGCCAAGATCGGCATTCAAAACGTCAATTCCCACCTCGCCACCGCGCTGCGCACGTGCGTTGTCGCGGTGTTCGCGTGGCTCGTCGCCTGGGGCGCCGGGTCCGTCGGCACGATCGGGGACCTTTCCGAGCGGACGTGGGTGTTTCTGGTGCTGTCGGGCCTTTCGACGGGTTTGAGCTGGATTTGCTATTTCCGCGCGCTGCAGATCGGCGACGTCAATAAGGTTGCGCCCATCGACAAGTCGAGCACGGTCTTGACGATGCTCCTGTCGTTTCTGCTGCTCGGCGACCCCGTTACGGCCATCGGCATCGGCGGCATGATTTTGATTTTAGCGGGCACACTTTTGATGATCGAGCCAAAGCCCGGCGCGGTACCCGCGCAGCAGAATAACCGCAAAGCCCTCGTGTGGGCTGTGTTTTCGGCCGTTTTCGCGAGTTTAACGGCGATCCTCGGGAAAATCGGCATCGAGGGGGTCGAGTCGAACCTCGGCACCGCGATCCGCACGCTCGTCGTGCTCGTGATGGCCTGGGGCATCGTGCTGGTGCAGGGCACGCAGCGTGAGATCCCGAACATCTCGAAAAAAAGCTGGCTGTTTTTGGCTCTGTCCGGGGTCAGCACGGGGCTGTCGTGGATGTTTTACTACTACGCGCTGCAAAAGGGGGTTGCGAGCGTCGTCGCGCCGATCGACAAGCTCTCCATCCTCGTCACGGTGCTGTTTTCCGGCCTCGTGCTGCACGAGCGGCTCCGGCGCAAGGCAGCCGTCGGCCTCGTGCTTTTGACGGGCGGCACGCTGCTGCTGTTGCTGCAGTGAGATAAAAATTTTTCAAAAATACACAAAAGGAAGACAAAGCGTGCGGCACAGCGCACGCGCGGGCCCGCGGGGGAGGCCGTTTCAAAAAATCCGTTTTCTTTTGCCGAAAATCCGTTTTTTTCGCCGCGGTTTCTGTTTGCAATCTCCCGCACGATATGGTACGATGAACCTAACAAAAAGGAGGTGTAACCATGCAGACGTTCACAATGGCCCTGCCGTTTATCTGGCTTGGCGTTATCGTGGTGGCGGCCGTGCTGGAAGCGATTACGACACAGCTCGTGAGCATCTGGTTCGCGGCCGGCGGCGTGGCGGGCTTAATTACCGCGGTGGCCGGCGGCGACTTGACGCTGCAGCTTTTGCTGTTTGCCGTGGTCACGGCCGTGCTGCTCGCCGTTACGCGGCCGCTCGCGCGCCGGATGGCCCAAATGCCGAAAACCCAGACGAACGCGGACCGCTACATCGGCAAGGCCGGCGTCGTCACCGAGCAGATTGACAACGAAGCTGCCCGCGGCCTCGTCAGGGTCCTCGGCAGCGTCTGGACGGCCCGCAGCGCGGACGGTTCCGTGATCCCCGCGGGCGCCAACGTCGAGATCTGCGCGATCGACGGTGTCAAGGTCATTGTCAAAAGGAAGTAACGCAGAATCCCGTTTCCAAAAGATCATCCCCTACATTTTTCGAGAGGAGCATGCCAAATGTTCGACGAGTACGCAACCACTTCTTCGTTTTGGTCAGACATTCCCATCGGCCCAATCATTTTGATTGCCCTGGTCATTGTCGTTTTGATTATCCTGATTGCAAACATCAAGGTGGTCCCGCAGGCGCGCGCCTATGTGATCGAGCGCCTGGGCGCCTACCGCGTCACGTGGGAAACGGGTCTGCACTTTAAAATCCCGTTCATCGAAAAAGTTTCCAAAATCGTCTCGCTCAAAGAGCAGGTCGTCGACTTCCCGCCGCAGCCGGTTATTACGAAGGACAACGTCACGATGCAGATCGACACGGTCATCTATTTCCAGGTGACGGACCCGAAGCTCTATACGTACGGCGTCGAGCGTCCGCTCTCCGCGATCGAGAATCTCTCGGCCACGACGCTGCGCAACATCATCGGCGACCTGGAACTCGACCACACCTTGACGAGCCGCGATTTTATCAATACGAAAATCCGCACGATTCTCGATGAGGCGACCGACGCCTGGGGCATCAAGGTCAACCGCGTCGAATTGAAGAATATCCTGCCGCCGACGGAAATCCAGGATTCCATGGAGAAGCAGATGAAGGCCGAGCGCGAGCGCCGCGCGAAGATCCTTGAGGCCGAGGGCCGCAAGCAGAGCGCCATCCTCGTCGCGGAAGGCGAAAAGGAGAGCATGATCCTGCGCGCCGACGCCGACAAGGAAGCCGCCATCCGCCGCGCCGAAGGCCAGGCCGAAGCCATCCGCGAGGTGCAGAGCGCATACGCGGACGCGCTGAAAATGTTAAATGCGGCGAATCCTTCTGACCGCGTTATCGCCTTAAAGAGCCTCGAAGCGTTCCAGAAGGCCGCCGACGGCCGCGCCACAAAGCTGATTATCCCGTCCGATATCCAGGGCCTGGCCGGCCTTGCCACCTCGATTCAGGAAGTTTTGACGCCGCCGGCCGAACAGCCGGAGAAGCCGTCTTCCCAGCAGCCGGACACGGCGCCGTTGGCGCAATAAATGGAAGCTGCGAACGCGAAATTTTGTGCGAAAATCGGAATCCCCCCTTGCATTTCCCTGCGTTTTCCCCTACAATAAGAGGAGAATCAGCGGAAAGGGAGGGTGCTAACAGATGCATGCGCGCTTTTTCCCGTCCGCAAATAGGAAACAAATTGGAGACTGCCCCTTTTTTTGAAAGGGCGCAGTCTCTTTTTTGTCCACGGCGCGTTTTCTCCATTACGGTGGGAAGACGCCGCGTGCTTTTTGGGAAAACAGCAAGTCTATCGGAGTTTTTGAAAGGAGTCTTACCGCGTATGGAGCAAAAGAAAGTAGCCGTCATTATGGGGAGCGACAGCGATTTCCCCACGGTCAAAAAGGCCGTCGCCGAGTTAAAAGCCCTCGGCATCCCGTATGAGGCGCACGTGTTAAGCGCGCACCGCACGCCGGACGGCGCCATCGCGTTCGCAAAGCAGGCCAAGGCCGCGGGCTTTGGCGTGATTCTCGCGGCTGCCGGCATGGCCGCGCATCTGGCCGGCGTTTTGGCCGCCAACACGACGCTGCCGGTCATCGGCATCCCGATGAAGTCCGAAAATTTAGGCGGGATGGAGGCGCTGCTCGCGACGGTCCAGATGCCAAGCGGCATCCCCGTGGCGACGGTCGCCATCGACGGGGCAAAGAACGCCGCCATTTTGGCAGCCGAAATTTTGGCCTTGAGCGACGAGGCCCTTGCCGCACGCCTGCAGCAGGCCCGCGTCGAGATGGCCGAAGAGATCGCGAAAAAGGACGCCGCCCTGCAGGAAAAGCTCAACGACATTTGAAACGATAAGGGCGCAAAACCAGAGGAGGTTATGGGAAATCCATGAATCGAAACAGTTTCAGCGACAGCTATAAGGCCGCGGGCGTCGATGTGACGGCCGGCTACCGTTCGGTCGAACTCATGAAACAGGACGTCGCGCGCACGGAAATCCCCGGCGTGCTCAGCGGCATCGGCGGTTTCGGCGGGCTTTTTAAGCCGGCCTTTTCCGAGATGCGCGAGCCGGTGCTCGTCAGCGGCACCGACGGCGTCGGCACGAAGCTCAAGATTGCGTTTTTGCTCGACCGCCACAACACGATCGGCATCGACTGCGTCGCCATGTGCGTCAATGATATTTTGTGCTGCGGCGCAAAGCCGCTGTTTTTCCTCGATTACATTGCCTGCGGGAAAAACGTGCCGGAAAAAATTGCGGCCATCGTCTCGGGCGTTGCGGAAGGGTGCGTGCAGTCCGGCTGCGCGCTCATCGGCGGCGAAACGGCCGAGCATCCGGGCATGATGCCCGAAGCGGAATATGATCTTGCGGGCTTCTGCGTCGGCATCGTCGATAAGGCGAAGATTTTGGACGGCAGCCGCCTGCGCGAGGGCGACGTGCTCATCGGCCTGCCGAGCTCCGGCGTCCATTCCAACGGCTTCTCGCTCGTGCGCAAGGTGTTCGCGATCGACGAGAACCCCGGCTGCGTCAACGAATTTGTCCCCGAACTCGGCCAGACGCTCGGCGAGTGCCTGCTGACCCCCACCAAGATTTACGTCAAACCCATGCAGGCGCTGTTTGCGAAGGTCACGGTCAAGGCCGTCTCCCATGTGACCGGCGGCGGTTTTTACGAGAATATTCCGCGCATGCTAAAGCCGGGCCTCACCGCGAAGATTGACCGCGCCGCGTTAAAGATTCCGCCCATTTTCGAGCTGCTCCAGAAGACCGGCGCGATTTCCGACCACGACATGTTCAATACGTTCAATATGGGCGTCGGCATGTGCCTCGCGGTCGCAGGCCAGGACGCGCAGAAAGCGCTCGACACGCTCAAGGAGGCCGGCGAGGACGCCTACGCCCTCGGCGAGATCGTGTCCGGGGACGAGGGGGTCGTGCTGTGCTGAACATTGCCGTGCTCGTCTCCGGCGGCGGGACGAATCTGCAGGCGCTTTTGGACGCGCAGGCGCGCGGGGAAATCCCCGGCGGCCGCATTACGCTCGTCGTCGCGAGCCGCCCGGACGCGTTTGCGCTCACGCGCGCCGAAAAAGTAGGGGTCCCCACGGCCGTGCTGCGCCGCAAATCGTTCGAGAGCCAGGCCCAATACGACGAAGCGCTGCTCTCAATCCTTCGCGAAAACGAGATCGGCCTGGTCGTCCTGGCCGGCTTTATGACAATCATCAGCCCGACCGTCATCCACGCCTATGAGAACCAGATTTTAAATATCCATCCGTCCTTAATCCCGTCGTTCTGCGGCGAGGGCTTTTACGGCCTGCACGTCCACGAGGCTGCCCTCGCGCGCGGCGTCAAGGTGACGGGCGCGACGGTCCATTTCGTCAATGAAATCTGCGACGGCGGGCCGATCGTGCTGCAAAAGGCCGTCGAGATCCAGCCCGGCGACACGCCGGAAGTCCTGCAGCGCCGCGTCATGGAACAGGCCGAGTGGAAACTTCTGCCGAAAGCCGTTGCGCTGTTCTGCGCCGGCCGGCTGCAGGTGAAGGACGGCCGCGTGGAAATCCTGCCCGCGCCAGATCAAAAGGAGGAGCCGTAAATTATGCAGTTAAAACCGCTTGCGCAGGCCCTTTCGGCCTGCACGTACCCGGGCCGCGGCATCATTTTGGGCCGCAGCGCGGACAACCGTTTCGCCGCCATCGCCTATTTCATTATGGGCCGCAGCGAAAACAGCCGCAACCGTGTGTTTGAGCCCACCGAGGACGGCATCCGCACGAAGGCATTCGACGAGAGCAAGATGACCGACCCGTCTTTGATTATTTATCACCCCGTCCGCCGCTTTGCGGGGAAATGGATCGTCACAAACGGCGACCAGACCGACACAATCCGCGATTTCATGGCCGAAGGCAAGTGCTACCGCCACGCGCTTTTGACGCGCACATTTGAGCCGGACGCACCGAACTTTACCCCGCGCATTTCGGGCGTCGTAAAGCCGAACGGCGATTTCGTGCTCTCCATTTTAAAGAGCGAGGAAAATGACCCCGCGACGACCTTGCGCACGTTCTTTGAGTATGAATCCCCGAAGCCGGGCCAGGGCCGCTATCTCCACACGTACCAGGGCGACGGCAATCCGCTGCCGAGCTTTGAGGGCGAACCGGAGCGCGTCACGGTCGAGGGCACGCTTTCGGATTTCACAAAGACCGTGTGGGAATCCTTAAACGCGGAAAATAAGGTCTCGCTTTACACGTGTTTTGTGGAACTGTCGAGCGGGAAAGGCCAATGGAAAATCGTCAACAAATACACAGCCCCGGGCGAGAGCCCGGAGAAGGAGGGACAGGCATGAACGAACTGCCGTTAAAATATGGGTGCAACCCGAACCAGAAACCCGCGCGCGTCTTTATGCAGGACGGCTCCGACCTGCCGATTACGGTCCGCAACGGCCGCCCGGGCTATATCAACCTGCTCGATGCCTTGAATTCCTGGCAGCTTGTGCGGGAGTTAAAGGCCGCAACGGGCCTGCCGAGTGCGGCGTCGTTTAAGCACGTCAGCCCGGCCGGCGCCGCCGTCGCAACAGAACTGTCCGACACGCTCAAAAAGGTGTTTTTCGTCGACGACCTCACGCTTTCGCCGCTCGCGAGCGCCTACGCGGCCGCGCGCGGCGCGGACCGCATGTCCTCTTACGGCGACTGGGCCGCGCTGTCCGACGTGTGCGACAAGGAAACGGCGCTTTTGTTAAAGCGCGAAGTCAGCGACGGCGTCATCGCGCCCGGCTACACGGACGAAGCGCTCGAGATCTTAAAGCAGAAGCGCAAGGGCTCCTACTGCGTCATCGAGATTGACCCCGCCTACGAGCCCGCCGCCATTGAGCACAAGGACGTGTTTGGCATCACATTCGAGCAGGGCCACAACAACTTTCAAATCGACGAGAGCCTTTTCGAAAAGATTCCGACGAAAAATAAAGACCTGCCCGAGGCCGCAAAGCGCGACCTGATTCTGTCCTTGATTACGCTCAAATATACGCAGAGCAACTCCGTCTGCTACGTCAAAGACGGCATGACGATCGGCGTCGGCGCCGGCCAGCAGAGCCGCATCCACTGCACGCGTTTGGCCGGCAACAAGGCCGATGTCTGGTGGCTGCGCCAGCATCCGAAGGTGCTCGCCTTGCAGTTTGTCGACAAGATTCACCGCCCCGACCGCGACAACACGATCGACAACTATATCTCCGACGAATGGGAAGACCTTCTGTGCACGGACGCATGGAAGCAGTTCCTGAAAGTCAAGCCCGAACCCCTGACGCGCGAGGAGAAAAAGGCCTGGCTTGCGCAAAACCGCGGCGTGTCGCTGGGCAGCGACGCCTTCTTCCCGTTCGGCGACAATATCGAGCGCGCGCGCAAATCCGGCGTCGCCTACGTTGCGGAGCCCGGCGGCTCGATTCGCGACGACCACGTCATCGAGACGTGTGACAAGTATGGCATCGTCATGGCCTTTACGGGCATGCGCCTGTTCCACCATTGAGGAGGCATTTCGCAAAATGAAAATTCTCGTAGTCGGCGGCGGCGGCCGTGAGCACGCCGTCATCCGCAAATTGATGGAGAGCCCGCGCGCGGAAAAGATCTACTGCGCGCCCGGCAACGGTGGGATCGGCTGTGACGCCGAGAATGTCCCGATTGCCGCGACGGATGTCGAGGGCATGGTCGATTTCGCCGTCAAAAACCACATCGACCTCGTCTGCGTCACGCCCGACGACCCGCTCGCCGCGGGTATGGTGGATGCGCTGCAAAAGGCCGGTGTGCGCGCGTTTGGCCCGAACAAGGCCGCCGCGCAGATCGAAGCGAGCAAGGTCTTCAGCAAGCGCCTGATGAAGACGTACAACATCCCCACAGCGGCCTATGAAGTGTTCAGCGACGCAGACGAGGCAATCGCGTTTATCTGCCGGCGCGGGGAATACCCCGTCGTCGTCAAGGCCGACGGCCTGGCGCTCGGCAAGGGCGTCCTGATCGCGCAGAATGAGGAGGAGGCCGTCGCGGCCGTCAAGACGATCATGGAGGACCACGCGTTCGGCGCGGCCGGCAACCAGATCGTCGTCGAGGAATTTTTGACCGGCCCCGAGGTCAGCGTCCTCGCGTTTACGGACGGCAAGACCTTAAAGCCGATGGTCAGCAGCAAAGACCACAAGCGTGCCTTAGACGGCAACCAGGGCAAGAATACGGGCGGCATGGGCACCATTAGCCCGAACCCCGACTATACCGACGAGATGGCCGCGCGCTGCATGCAGGAAATTTTCCTGCCGACCGTCCACGCGATGAACGCCGAGGGCAGGCCGTTTTGCGGCTGCCTCTATTTCGGCCTGATGCTCACGCCGAACGGCCCGAAGGTCATCGAATATAACTCCCGCTTCGGCGACCCGGAAGCCCAGGTCGTGCTGCCGCGCCTCGAGACGGACCTCGTCGATATCATGGAGGCGACGATCGACGGCACGCTTTCAGACCTCGACATCCGCTGGAAGCCCGGCGCCTGCGCGTGTGTCGTCATGGCCAGCGGCGGCTACCCGGAATCGTACCAGAAGGGCTTCGAGATTCACGGCCTCGATGCGAACGGCCAGCTCGACGGCATGGACGACGTGACGGTTTACCACGCCGGCACGAAGCTCGAAAACGGCAAATTCTACACGAACGGCGGCCGTGTCCTCGGCGTCACATGCACGGGACAGACGCTCGACGAGGCGCTCGACAAGGCGTATGAAGCCGTCGGCCGCATCACGTGGGAAGGCGTGCATTACCGCCGCGATATTGGCCGCGCCTAATGTCCGGCTTGCGCGGCGTTTGCGCAAAGCATGCCGGAAAGCTCTCCAAATTCCGGCCTCCCAAAAGGCCAAAACCCATGAAAAGCGCTGATTTTTCAAAAAGCGCTTACGAAGCGAAAAAAAGCCCTGTATAATAAAAGTATCAAAGAAAGCGGCGCCATCCCGGCGCGGCCGATATGCCAGGGCGTACAACGCAGTGAGATCAAAAGCAGTGGATCGCAGCGAGTTGGGGCGATGCCGCTGCTTTTTTTGGTGCCTGTTATTTCGTTAAAAAACGCTATTTATTATTAGGAGGAGAGGGCTTCTATGCCGCAGAACAAAAGAGAGAGTATTATTTTTACGGTCATGATGTGCTTTGTGATGGTGTTTTGGATGAGCATGTACAACGTCGCGATGAATATGGGCGGCCTGTCGCCCGAAAGCATCCAGGCCGGCTGGCTCGGTTTCCCGATTGCGTACGTCTACGCGATGTGCTTTGACTGGTTCTTGGTGTCGAAAGTCGCGAAGTGGTTTTCGTTCCGCTTTATCGTCAAGCCGACGTCGAAGCCTTTGCACATCATTATTTCGATTTCGAGCTGCATGGTCGTGCAGATGGTCATCGTCATGTCGTTCTATGGCGCGTTGGAGCTGTGCTTCGAGGGCCATATCGGCTGGGATCTGCTCATTGTGACGTGGCTTACGAACATCCCGAAGAATTTCATCATGGCTTTGCCGTTCCAGCTCCTCGTCGCCGGCCCGCTCGTGCGCAAACTGTTCCGCAAAGCGTTCCCGGAAGGCAAAGTCCTGGCCTGATTTTTTGAATCTTCCATACCAAAAGGGCGCCCGCTCATAAAACAGCGGACGCCCTTTTTCTGCCTATTTTTTGCCTTTCGCGCTTCCCACTCGCCCCAGAGAATTCGCGTCAGGCAGTTTCTGTGAGGTTGATCGAGCGCGTCGCCAGGCGCTCGCGGAAACGGCGGTCGTGTTCGACGAACAGCAGCGTTGGGGCTGCCTCTAAAAGCAGCTCCTCGATTTGTACGCGTGCGGGCACGTCCAGAAAATTGAGCGGTTCATCCCAGATATAGAGGTGTGCCGGCGTGCAAAGCGACTGCGCGAGCAGGACTTTTTTGCGCTGTCCGGCGCTGAATGTGGCCATGTCCCGCCCGAACGCTTCGCGCGGGAACCCCAGTTTGCGCAGAATTGCAAAGAAGAGCGGCGCGTCCAGATTTTGCGCGCGCGCAAACGCCTGCGGGGTCCCTTGCAGGAATTCCGTATCCTGCGGCAGATACGACAGAGAAACGCCGGAAGCGATCCGGCATTCGCCCGTGTGCGGCACCGGTTCGCCGGCCAAAAGGCGCAGCAGCGTCGTCTTGCCGCTGCCGTTTTCGCCCAGCAGAGCGACCCGCTCCCCAGGTTCGATCGCCAAGGAAAAATTGTGAAAAAGCTGCCGCGCCCCACTGGCGGCGCAAAGGTTTCGGCACTGCACGATGGGCCCGCCAGAACGTGTCAGCGGGTTGAGTTTTAAGGTGGAGACTTCTTCAAAATTTTGCAGCAGGGTCTTTGTTTCCTGCAACGCGCGTTCACGCCGTTTCTGCGTGGATTTGGCACGCTTCTGCATTTTTGCGCTCTTGTGTCCGATCGCCCCGCGGTCGCCGTGTTCCGGGCCGTTCTTGCGCGCCTCGATCCGGTCGCTCCATTGGCTCGTCCGCCGCGCTGCCTGCAAAAGGCGCTTGGATTCCGACAACAATTTTTGGCGGCGTGCCGTTTCCCAGGCCTCTTCACGCGCCTGGTTTTCGGCCCAGGTGCTGTAATTTCCCTTCTGCACCGAAATCGACGTCTTCTCCAGCGTCAAAATGTGGTCGATGCAGCCGTCCAGAAACGCGCGGTCGTGCGACACGAGCAGGAAACCGCGCTGCCGCTTCAGATAGCGGCTGACGACGGCGCGCCCCTGCGCATCGAGGTGGTTCGTTGGTTCATCCAAAAGAGGGAAGGCGTCGTCGCGCAGAAACAGCGCAGCGAGCAAAAGCTTCGTCTGTTCACCGCCGCTCAGCGTCCCGAACGGCTGCGATAAAATCGCCTCCGGCAGCGCCAGATCCTGCATCTCGCGCACAAGCTCCCATTCGGCCGCCCGCGGACACAGCGGCTTTACGGCTTCCAGCGCCGGGACGTCCGGATTTTGTACCGGGCCGGGAAAATAGACGCACGGAACCGGCACTTGCAGCGTACCCGCCGGCGCCGGCAGGCTGCCGCTCAAAAGGCGCAGCAGCGTCGTCTTGCCGCGGCCGTTGCGGCCCGTCATGCCGAGGCGCCAGCTCGTGTCGAGATGCAGCGAGACGTCTTCAAATACGGTCTCGGCGCTGCCCGGATAGGAAAATGTCAGATGAGAAATCGAAAGTGTTGGCATAAAAAAAGCCCCCTTTTTCAGAAAATCGCCGCAGGGGACTTTGCAGCTTTCCATAAAAAGGGCGCACCGGTGCGAGAATACAAAAAGGGCGCGAACCGCTGCACAAAACGTTCCCTGCGCGGCAAAGAGAGACTCCTTGCCGAAAAATACATCAGCAGGAAACATTGCGCAAGCGTTTCACACCCTTTCTTCTTTCAAATTGCGCGCCTATCATACCACGAAAAGCGGTGCGCTGTCAAGTGTTCAAAATACAGCAAAAAGAAACTGCCCGCAAAGGCTTAAAAACCTCTGCCGGGCAGTTTTCTTTATTTTGCCAAAGCCCTTCTCAGCCAGGCGTCGGCAATGTCCATTGCCAGGTACAAACCGGGTTTCTCGCTGGTTTTGACGATCTGTTTGCGGTTGTGCAGGGTCGGTTCCGTCAGCATCAGCTGTACGCTGACTTTGTCGGCCACCGGCAGATCCTTCACCATTTTCGTGCTCTTGATCTCCAGGCGGCAGACGTATTTGTCCTTCATGCTCCCATAATAAAGCACATTGCCGCAGCGCACCAGCGGTTTCCCCTTGTACATGGGGAATTTCGGCTCTTGATCGCTCATTTTGCATCCTCCTTCAGGGCGCAACGGGCGACTCACGCTCCGAGATACGACTTGACAAGCACCTGGAGCAGTTCGTCGCGGTCGATCCGGCGGATCAAGCTGCGCGCATTGTTATGGGTGGTGATATACGTCGGGTCTTCAGAGAGGATATAGCCCACGATCTGACTGATTGGATTGTATCCTTTTTCCTGCAGCGCCTTGTATACCTGCGTCATAATGGTCCGGATATTTTCTTCTCGATTCCCCTGTAGCGAAAAGGTCATGGTTTTATCCTGCATGAAAACACCTCCCGTTTCCGTATACTATCATACACCCAAGCCCGAAGAAATGCAAGGTGTGTTTCGCAAATGTGACAAAAAGGTTAGACTTTTGTCGGGTTTTAAGCGCGCAGCGAGGCGCCTGCGGCCTCCAGTTCCTGCATCGCGCGGTCCATCGCGGCGTGGATTTCCTCTTCGGTCAGCGTGGCGGTCTTGCTGCGAAGGATCAGCCGGAATGCCACGCTCTTCATGCCGCTGAGGATCTGTTCGCCCTGGTAGACGTCGAACAGCTCGATGCGTTCGAGGAGTTTCCCCGCGCCCTTGCGGATGGCCTTTTCGAGTACCGCCACCGGCAGGTCTTCTTTGCACAGAAGCGCCAGGTCGCGCGAGACGGACGGGAAGCGCGGCAGCGTCTGGTATTCGAGCTCAAGCTGCGCGTGCGCCTGCAGAAGCGCCATGTCGAGCTCAAAGCCGTACACGGCCTCGTGCCCGAGCCCAAAGTTTTCGGAGGCCTTCGGATGCACTTCGTACAGATACCCCAGCACGTCCTCGCCGCACGTGATGCGCGCGCAGCGGCCCGGATGGTAATACGGCCGGTCCTCGCACGCCTCGGCTTCCCAGGGCGCCAGATGGATCCGCGCGAAGAGCCCTTCCAGGATGCCCTTCGCCGTAAAGAAGTCGCAGCCGCCGCCATATAAGCCGCACGTCAAAATGCAGCGCTCGTCGGGCAGCTCCTCGTCGCTCTCGTGGGGCAGGTAGATGTTCCCGAGCTCGTAAAGGCACGCGCGCTCGTTGCGGTTGTTGTAATTGTGTGCGAGCACATCGAGCATGCCCGGCAGCGCGATCGTGCGCATCAGGCTCGTATCTTCACCCAGCGGGTTGCGGATCACGACGGAACGGCGCCGCGGGTCGTCTTTTGCGAGCAGCAGTTTGTCGTACACCTTCGGCGAGCAGAACGAATACGTCATGATCTCGTCCGCGCCGAGCGCCTCCATCGTCGAGGACACCAGCCGCTGGAATTTCTGCTTCGGCGTCAGGCGCCCTTGCGTGCCGCCCGGCAGCGGCGCGCTTTCAATCGTGTTATAGCCGTAAAACCGCGCGATTTCCTCGGCAATATCCGCCTTGTGGACAAGGTCCGGGCGGAACGTCGGCGCGAGGATGTCGTCGCCGTCAAAGGTGCACGCGAGCTTTTCGAGGATCTTTTTCATCTCGTCGTCCGAAACGGGTGCCGCAAGGAAGCTGCGGATCCAATCGGGCTCGAAGCGGATGCGGCGTTTCCCGGGCAGATGCGGGTTGTCGCAGATTACGCCGTCCATTACGTCGCCGGCGTCGAGCAGCTCGACGAGCTCGCACGCGCGCTCGAGCGCGGGCAGGCAGTTATTCGGGTCCAGCCCTTTCTCAAAACGGCCGGACGACTCCGTGCGCATGCCCTGGTCGCGCGCCGTCGTGCGCACGCTCACGCCGTCGAAACAGGCCGACTCAAACACGATCGTCGTCGTGTCGTCCAGGATGCCGCTGTATTCGCCGCCCATGACGCCCGCAATCGCAATCGGGTGGTCGCAGTCGGCAATAATCAGCTGATGCGGCTCCAATTTGCGCTCAACCCCGTCGAGCGTGACGATCGATTCGCCGGCGTTGGCGCGGCGCACGCGGATTTTCCGCCCGCCCACGCTGCGCAGGTCAAATGCGTGCATCGGCTGGCCGTATTCGAGCATGACGTAGTTTGTGATATCAACGATGTTGTTGATCGGCCGCACGCCCATCGCGCGCAGCCGCTCGCGCATCCAGCGCGGGGAGGGCTTGACGCGCACGTTTTTCACGATGCGGTTCGCGTAAATCGGGCACAAATCCGGCGCCTCGATTTTCACGTCCAGAAGGCCCGTGCAGTCTCCTGCGCCGCCCTTGACTTTGGGCTCGTGGAGCTTTAACGGCAGGTCAAATGTCGCCGCCGCCTCGCGCGCCAGCCCGATCACGGAGAAGCAGTCCGGCCGGTTCGAGGTGATCTCGAATTCCACCGTCGTGTCGTGAAAGCCCAGCGCGTCGCGGATGTCTTTCCCGAGCGTTAAGTCGCAGCCGTCCGCTTCGGTCAGCACCATGATGCCGTCCTCAATCGCGTGCGGAAAATCGTGCTGCGTCAGCCCCAATTCACCTAAGCTGCACAGCATGCCGTTGCTTTCCACACCGCGCAGCTTGCCTTTCTTAATCTTTTTGCCGCCGGGCAGCGTGCTGCCGTGCAGCGCCACCGGCACCACATCGCCCACCTGTAAGTTCTGGGCGCCCGTCACGATCTGCAGCGGTTCCTCGCCGCTGCCAATGTCGATTTTCGTAATCCACAGATGGTCGCTGTCCGGATGGCGCTCCAACGAGAGCACTTTCCCGACGACCACTTTGTCCAGTTCGCTGCCTTCCGTCTGCCAGCTTTCCACCTTGCTGCCGGAAAGCGTGATCGCTTCCGTAAACTGGCGGATCGGCATCTCGGGCAGGTCTACGAATTCTTTTAACCAACGCATGGAGAGATTCATGCTGTCAATCCCACACTTTCTTTCTGATTCCAATCATCCATTTGTCGTGCTTTTTTCAAAAACCGTGCGCGGCTTTTTAGAACTGCCCTAAGAAGCGCACGTCGTTCTCATAGAACAGGCGGATGTCATCGATGTTATATTTGCGCATCGTAATGCGCTCCAGGCCGATGCCAAACGCGAAGCCCGAATAGACCTCCGGGTCGATGTTGCAGTTTTGCAGCACCTTCGGGTGCACCATGCCGCCGCCGAGGATTTCAATCCAGCCCTCGCCTTTGCACAGCCGGCAGCCTTCGCCGTGGCAGTGGAAGCACTGCACGTCCACCTCTGCGCTCGGTTCCGTAAACGGGAAATGGTGCGGGCGGAAGCGGATGACGCTGTCCTCGCCGTAAAGCTGCTTGATAAACGTCTCGAGCGTTCCCTTTAAATGGGCGAACGTGATGCCCTTGTCCACGACAAGGCCCTCAATCTGGTGGAATAACGGCGAGTGCGTCGCGTCGAGCGCATCGCTGCGATAGCACCGCCCCGGCGCAATCACGCGGATCGGCGGGCGCTGCTGCTCCATCGTGCGCACCTGCATCGGGCTCGTCTGCGTGCGCAGCAAAACCTTGTCGTTGACGTAGAACGTGTCCTGCTCGTCGCGCGCGGGGTGCCCTTTCGGAATATTCAGCGCCTCAAAGTTATAGTAATCGTATTCGACTTCCGGCCCTTCGGCAATCGAAAAGCCCATGCCGAGAAAGATTTCCTTCAATTCATCGAGCGCCAAGGACAGCGGATGCTTGTGCCCGAGCACCGGCCGGCGCCCCGGCAGCGTGACGTCGAGTTTTTCCGATTTGAGCTTTTCCTCGAACGCCGCGGCGCTCAATGCCGACGTGCGCGCTTCGAGCGCCTCTTCAATGGCGGCGCGCACTTCGTTGGCGAGCTTGCCGACCACCGGCCGCTCTTCGGGCGAGAGCTTGCCCATCTGCTTTAAGATGGCGGTCACTTCACCCTTTTTGCCCAGATAGCGCACGCGCAGCTCCTCGAGCTCCTTTTTTCCCGAGGCGCCCGCGAGCTGCGCCGTCGCTTCGGCGCGGATGCGGTTGAGATCGTCTTGTAACATGCGGTTTTGCCTTCCTTTCTGCAATCAAAAAAGCCTTTGCCCCTCTTAAAAAAGGGGCGAAGGCTTTGCTTCGCGGTACCACCCTGCGATTCACTCTGAAGGCCGCTAACGGGGCCGCCCGTCCGTGCCTACCGCTTCCCCCGCCCGCAGTCCCGAACGGGGAAAGGTTCAGCCCGGCCGCTCAAAAGGGAACTTCGCGGCGCCAGCCGGCGGGCACGCTTGCAGCCGGCGGCGCGCCCTCTCTGGGGCCGGCAGCCGGCGCCGTTACTTTCCTTCGTCACAGCGTTTTCCAATATGACGAATCCACTATACCATGCTTTTCCGAAAAATGCAAGCCGCGTTTTGAATTTTCCGGGTAGCCGGCAGGTGCGTTTCGCGCGCTTTCGAAAGGGTGTGTGCGCCTCCTGCCTTTTTGTGCAAGAATTCATTTGTCAAAGCCCTTCGGGTATGCTACAATAAACGGGTAATCTAGACCGATTCGGAGGGTTTTCTATGGATATTTTTGTGGAACAGATTGTCAAACGGAAGATGGGGCCGATCGACGCCCTGGTCATCGTGGGCGTTATCCTCGCGGCGCTCGTCGTCATCTCGCTGCCGCTGTGGATTCCCGCGCTGTTTATGCTGTGGCTGCTTTTGATTGCGGGCGCGTGTTTTGGCGTATACTATCTAATCGGCATGCGGATGTGGGAATTTGAGTACAGCGTCACGAACGGCGACCTGACGTGCGATAAGATTATCCAGCGCCGCCGCCGCAAGCGCCAGTTCAGCATCGACCTGCACGCCGTTTCGGAAATCGGCAAGTATGACCCGCAGAAATTCCAGAACCGCCGGTTTGCCAACACGTATTTCGTCGGCACCACCGCCAAGGGCGCGGAGGGCGACTGGTATTTGCAGGGGGAGTTTGAGCAGTACGGCCCGACGCTTATCGTCTTTTCGCCCAGCGAGCGCGTGCTCGAGGCGATCAAGCCGGCCTTGAAGCGCTCGGTTTTAAACGAAGCCTTCCCGCGGGGGACCAAACGTGTTCAGGCTGGGGATTGACCTGTGTGAGGTGCCCCGCATCGAGAAAGCGATGGCGCGCTCAGAGCGCTTTTGCCGGCGGGTCCTGGGCGCGGCGGAATATGAGATGCTCGCCCGGCGCGGCTTCCCGCCGCAGAGCGTTGCGGCTTCCTTTGCCGCAAAGGAGGCATTTTCGAAGGCGATGGGCACCGGCGTGCGCGGCTTTTCGCTGCGGGACGTCGAACTGCTGCGGGCGGAGAACGGCGCGCCGGTCCTGCATCTTTCCGGGCGCGCGGCCGCTTTGGCAAAGGGCCTTGTGTTTTCCGTGAGCGTGACGCACACAAAGGCGCTTGCCGCCGTCGTCGTCGCGGCACAGGCGGAAGACCATTGAGGAAAGGGGAGAGCCCGTTTTGGAACAGATTTCGTACACGTATGCGGCCGCCATCGTCGAAAAGCGGCCCAAAGACAGCAACAAGGGCACGTTCGGCCGCCTTTGCTGCGTGTGCGGCAGCGCCGTTGGAAACGAGGAGGCCGGCTCCCAGATGGCCGGCGCCGCCGTGCTGTGCGGCGGGGCAGCCCTGCGCTGCGGGGCGGGCCTCGTCGAAATGGTCATCCCCCACGGCATCTACCCGGTCGTGGCGTCCGCACTGCCGGAAGCCGTCTGCACCGTCTATCCGAATACGGGATTTTTGGACGCCGGGGCGCTCCTTTCGCGGGCTTCGGCGTGCGTTGTGGGCTGCGGCCTTTCGGAACGGTTCCCGGAAAAGGTGGAGGCCGTCCTGCGCGCCGCGAAGGAGGCGAAGACCCCGCTTCTGCTCGACGCGGACGCGTTAAACTGCATCGCGCACAGCCGGCCGCTCTTTTCCTTGCTCGATTCGATGCAGGGCCCGCTCGTCTTAACGCCCCATCCCGGCGAGATGGCCCGGCTTTGCGATACGACCGTCGCCGCGGTCCAGGCCCATCGCGAGGAAACGGCGCGCGCGTTTGCAAAAGCCCACCACTGCATCCTCGTCTTAAAGGGCGCCGGCACCATCGTCGCCGCACCGGATGGCCGGGCGCTCCAAAACCCGACCGGCAACCCCGGCCTCGCGCGCGGCGGCAGCGGCGACCTGCTTTCCGGCATGATCGGCGCGTTTTTGGCCCAGGGCCGCGACCCCTTCCATGCCGCGTGCGCCGGCGTATACCTGCATGGCCTGGCCGGCGACCGCTGCGCTGCACGCTTGTCTGAGCAGGCCATGCTCCCGCGCGACGTCCTCGCCGCGCTGCCTCCGCTCTTTTTGGAAATCGAAACGCGCCGTCCGTAAAGGGCGGATGCACCTTTTCCCATTTCCTGCATACTTTAAACATAGCTTTTGTTTTATGAAAACACGAGCCCCTGTATAAATTCCGAAAAATCTGCCCATGCTATGGACAACAACAGCAAACGGAGTGTGAGAAGTATGCAGGTAAAGCGCGGAGATATTTTCTATGCGGATTTAAGCCCGGTCGTCGGTTCGGAGCAGGGCGGTGTGCGCCCGGTGCTCATCGTGCAGAACGACGTCGGCAACCGTTTCAGCCCCACCGTAATCGCCGCGGCCATCACCAGCCGCCACGATAAGGCCGATCTGCCCACGCATATCCCGGTCCACGCGGCCACCACCGGCCTGACGCGCGACAGCATTGTGCTCTTGGAGCAGGTGCGCACGCTCGATAAGCACCGCCTGCGCGAACACATGGGGCGCTTAGACGCCGCGGGCATGGAGCAGGTCGACCGGGCGCTGTCCATCAGCTTCGGCCTGGGCGGCCCCGCCGGCCGGCGCAGGGCGCTGAAAAAATCCTACCACGAAACGGCAACGCAAAAGGCTGCTACATAAATCGGATGGCAGCCGAATCCCGTCTCGCTTCATCGGACCTTTGTACGGCGGCCCCTCCGCTTTTTGCGCAGGGGCTGCTTTTTTTGTGCGGACGGGCCTTCCCTTTGACAAAATCAAAGCGGGGGAGGGCCTTATAATGGACAAAAAGGAGGTGACATTTTGCAGACGGTGTATGTCGATGTCCTGCTGGTTTTAAACTGGGTCATCGATTATCTGCTTTTGCGGCTGACCGCGCATTTTCTGCGGCTCTCGGTTTCCCGCAAACGCCTCGTGCTGGGCGCGGGCGTCGGGGCGTTCGGGGCGCTGGTCATCCTGCTGCCGCCGCTGCCCTGGGGCCTCGATGTCCTTGTAAAACTTTTATTGTCGGCGGCGGTCATCGCGGCGGCGTTTGGCGTGAAAAGCCCGCGCGCCTTTTTGCGGGCCGGGCTTTCCTTTTTCTTTTTGAGCTTTGCGTTTGCCGGTGTGCTCGTGGCGGTTTGGGCGGTCTTTGCGCCGCAGGGGCTGTTCGTCAAAAACAGTGTGGTCTACTTTGACGTCCCGCCGCTTCTGCTGATCCTTTTGGCGCTGGGGGTTTACGTGTTTCTGCGCATCGTCCAGCGCCTGTGCGGGCGCGGCGCGGTGAAAGACACCGCCTGTACGCTCAAGCTCACGCTCGGCGGCGCGCACGCGTCCCTTTCCGCCCGCGTGGACACAGGCTGCACGCTCAAAGAGCCGTTTTCCGGCCTGCCGGTCATCGTCGTGGCGGGCACCGCCCTGCCGCGCCCCGGCACCCCGCCGCGCATCATTCCTTACGCCTCCGTCGGGGGAGAGGGCCTCCTTCCCGCCTGGCGGCCCGAAAGCGTGTGCCTGCAATTTCCAGACAAAGAAATCCACCCATCCCTGTGCTACGTCGCCTTTTCGGAAAGGCCGCTGTCCGGCGCCGTGCAGGCCCTTCTGCCGCCGGACCTGCTCGAAGACGGCGACGTGCACCCCATCCAAAAGGAGGATCGCCGTGAATCCCAAACTGTCCATCCCAAAATTCCTCAAAAGCCTGTGGAAAAAGCTAGCTTGCCGGCTGTTTTCCCACCGCGTCGATTACATCAACGGCCCGGGGACACTGCCGCCGCCCCTGACGCGCGAGGAGGAAGCGCAGGTGTTCCAAAACATCGAGCGGGAAGTCCCCGGCGCGCGCGAGCCTTTGATTACCCACAACCTGCGCCTCGTCGTGTACATCGCCCGCAAATTCGAATCCTCTGGTGCCGGCATCGAGGACCTGATTTCCATCGGCACGATCGGCCTGATTAAGGCGGTCAATACGTTCTGCCCGCAGCGCAAAATCAAGCTCGCAACGTATGCCTCCCGCTGCATCGAAAACGAAATTCTCATGTTCCTGCGCAAACTAAGCCCTCTGCGCAACGAGGTCTCCATCGATGACCCCCTGCACGTCGATTGGGACGGCAACGAGCTGCTGCTTTCCGATGTGCTCGGCAGTGCGGGCGATTTGGTTTCCAGCAATGTCGAGCGCGAAAGCGAGCGCCGCTCCCTGCGGAAAGCCGTCGAGGCCCTGCCGCAGCGCGAACAGAAGATCATCAATATGCGCTTTGGGTTAAACCACGGCCCGGCCTGCACGCAAAAACAGGTCGCCGACGCATTGGGAATCTCCCAGTCGTACATCTCCCGGCTCGAAAAACGCATCCTCGCGCGCTTAAAACGCGACCTCGAAAAAGCCGGCTGACACCGTCCTCTCTGCATAACAAAACGAAAGCGCCCGGAAATGCCGCCGTCGTGCGGCCCTTTCCCGGACGCTTTCGTATGTCTTGCAAATTTCTCAAAAGGCAAAAAAGCCTGCCTTATAATCCAATCGTCTTCCGGTCTTTATCGCGTTTAAACGTGATAAATCAGATCGGCGTACGTCGGCATCGGCCACGCGGCTTCGTCGGTCAGCGTCTCCATGTGATCGACGTCGCGGCGCAGCACTTCCATCGCCGGCAGCACGCGCTGTTCATAAGCGCGCGCCTGGACGGCAACGTCGGATTCCGCGGCGGCGGACCGCACGGCGTCGCCCAATGCATACGCCTCGTCGTAAACGTCGGCGCTCAATTGGCTCAATTCCGTCACACGGTCATACTCGACGTGGCAGTTCATGTTCGGGTTTAGTGCCTTCTTGTGCAGGAAGGTCACGCTCAATTCATCGACATACCGCTCCACGGCCGGCAGGATCTTCTTGTTGACCATGTCGATCATCGTCAGCGCCTCGATGTTCAGCGTCTTCGAATAATTCTCCATCGAGATCTCATAGCGCGAATGCAGCTCCGCCTCCGTGAAGATGCCGTGCTTTGTGAAGAGCTTGATGTTCTTCGGGTCCAAAAGCGCCGGGATGGCGTCCACGGTCGTCTTCAGGTTCAAAAGCCCGCGGCGTTCGGCCTCTTCGACCCATTCGTCCGTGTAGCCGTCGCCGTTGAACAGGATGCGCTTGTGCTCCTTGATGGTCTTTTTGACGAGCGCGTCGAGCGCCTTCTCAAAGTCCGGGGCCGTCTCCAGCGTGTCGGCAAACTGCGACAGCTCCTCGGCCGTGATCGTGTTGAGCACGACGTTCGCGTCTGCGATGGAATCCGAGGAACCGAGCATGCGGAACTCAAACTTATTGCCCGTAAACGCAAACGGCGACGTGCGGTTGCGGTCGGTCGTGTCCTTCGGGAAGCGCGGCAGCGTGTGCACGCCGACCTTGAGGATTTCCTTGTCGCGGTGGCTGTACGGCTTGCCCTGCTCTAAGCAGTCGAGAATTTCGCCCAGGTCGTCGCCGACGAACATGCTGACGATTGCCGGCGGGGCCTCATTCGCACCCAAGCGGTGGTCGTTGCCGGGGCTCGCAACCGACATGCGCAGAAGATCCTGGTATTCGTCGACGGCTTTGATGACCGCGACGAGAAACAGCAAAAACTGCGCGTTTTCCATCGGCGAATCGCCCGGCTCTAAAAGGTTTAAGCCCGTGTTCGTCGAGATCGACCAGTTGTTGTGCTTGCCCGAACCGTTGACGCCCTCAAACGGCTTCTCGTGCAGCAGGCAGTACATCCCGTGGCGTTCGGCGACCTTTTTCATGATCTCCATCGTCAGCTGGTTGTGGTCGCAGGCGATGTTCGTGTTGGAGAAGATCGGCGCAAGTTCATGCTGGGCCGGGGCCACTTCGTTGTGCTCCGTCTTCGCGAGCACGCCGAGCTTCCACAATTCCTCGTTTAAGTCCGCCATGAACGCGGCCACCTTCGGTTTGATCGCGCCAAAGTAGTGGTCCTCGAGCTCCTGGCCGCGCGGCGGGCGGGCGCCGAACAGCGTGCGGCCCGTCAAAACGAGGTCCTCGCGCTCGTTGTACAGCTCGCGGTCAATTAAGAAGTATTCCTGCTCCGGGCCGACCGTCGTCAGCACGCGCGTGACATCCGTGTTGCCGAACAGCCGCAGGATTCGCAGCGCCTGCCGGTTTAATGCTTCCATGCTGCGCAGAAGCGGCGTCTTCTTGTCGAGCGCCTCGCCCGTGTAGGAGCAGAACACCGTCGGGATGCACAGCGTGCGGTCCTTGATAAACGCATAGCTCGTCGGGTCCCACGCCGTATAGCCGCGCGCCTCAAACGTCGCGCGCAGGCCGCCGGACGGGAACGAGCTCGCGTCCGGCTCGCCGCGCACGAGCTCCTTGCCGGAGAATTCCATCAGCACGCTGCCGTCGCCCGCCGGGGAGATAAAGGAGTCGTGCTTTTCCGCCGTGATCCCCGTCATCGGCTGGAACCAGTGCGTAAAGTGCGTGCACCCGTGCTCGAGCGCCCAATCCTTCATCGCGCTCGCCACCGTGTTCGCAATCGACAGATCGAGGCTTTTGCCGTTTTGGATGGTTTTCTGCAGGGCGCGGTACGTTTCACGCGGCAGGCGCTCCTGCATCGTGCGGTCGTCAAAGACGAGGCTGCCGAAGATTTCTGGGACATTTAACACTGACATTGTTTGCAATACCTCCAAACTCTACGTTTCAAAAAACCGCCAGGCGCAGATTTTTTGGGGACCCCTTTACAGGCGGCCCGGTCATCAGAGAAAATTTTCGGTGGGCTGTTTCTTTGCAGGACGCCGGACGGCTATTTTTAAAGTGCCGTGCGGTCCGCCCGATTTTAAAGAAAAAGGCACTGCGACCCCTCCAAAGAGCCACAGCGCCATTACTGCTTCTCGCCCATTATAGGGCGCACCGCGCCGTTTGTCAACCGCCTTTTTGCAAATCTTAAAATTTTCCACGCAAAAAACTGCAAAAACGTGTTACAAACTCGGACTTTTTGCGCGCTTTTCGGCGGGAAAATGCAGGAATTTACAGAATAAATTCATAAATTTACGGAAAAACATATGCGCCCCCTGTACAATTTTGCAGAAATCCGATATACTTATTATACTTATAAAGAAAAGGCGCCGGCGTATGTTCGCTTTCGAAAAAAAGGGCGGCAGACGGCCTTCCTTTGCGTGCGCCCCGGGAGCTTGAAGCAAGGGGCCGCAGAAGCCTTTTAAAGATAGGGAGGGACTTTCTTTGCAATATACCCAAAGGGAAGTCATGCAGTATGTGGAAGAACATGACGTCAAGTTTATCCGCCTGGCGTTCTGCGATATTCACGGCATGCAGAAGAATATGGCCATCATGCCCAGCGAGCTTGCGCGCGCGTTTGATACGGGCATCGCCTTCGACGCGAGCTTCGTGCGCGGTTTTATGAACGAGGGGGCGTCGGACCTCTTTTTGGTGCCGGACCCGAGCACCTTCATGGTGATGCCCTGGCGCCCGTCGCACGGCCAGGTCGTGCGGCTGTTGTGCGACATCAAAACCGCGTCCGGCGCGCCGTTTGCGGGCGATTGCCGGGCCCTTTTGCGCGCCGCCGTGCGCGACGCTCGCAAGATGGGGCTGCAGTGCAAGGCCGGCACGGAGTGCGAATTCTATCTGTTTAAGACCGACGAGAACGGCGAACCGACGCGCGAACCGTACGATTTCGGCACGTACTGCGACATCGCCCCGCGCGATAAGTGCGAGGATATCCGCCGCGAGATCTGCTTGGCCCTCGAAGAGATGGGCCTGCGCCCGCAGACGAGCCGCCACGAACAGGGCCCCGGCCAAAATGAGATTGACTGCCGCTACAGCGATATCCTGACGGCCGCCGACAACTTCCTGGCCCTCAAAAGCGCCATAAAATCCATCGCGGACGGCGACGGCCTGTACGCCTCGTTTATGCCCAAACCCCTTCCGAATTATTCCGGCAGCAGCCTGCACCTGATCCTTTCCCTTTCGCAAAATGGCGAAAACCTGTTCCAGGTCGACAACGGCCTGCACAACGAGACGGCGGAGAGCTTTTTGCAGGGGGTGCTGCGCCGCATCACCGAAATCACGCTGTTTTTAAACCCGCTGACGAATTCCTACGAACGCTTCGGCCGCTTTGAGGCGCCGAAATTCGTGACATGGTCGCACCAGAACCATTCCCAGCTCATATGCATCCCCACCGTGCGCGAGGCCGGCCGCGGCTGCATGGAGCTGCGCAGCGCCGACCCGGCGTGCAACATTCATTTAGCACTCGCCCTCCTTTTGTGGGCGGGCCTGGAAGGCGTGCGCGACGGCCTGCCGCTGTGCGCGCCCGATAACCGCGACCTCTACCGCGTGCCGGACGAGGAGACGGAGAGCCTTTTGACGCTGCCCGCTACGCTCAGCGAAGCGCTTGAAATCGCAGAAAAGAGCGAATTCGTGCGCGCGTGCCTGCCGGAAAAGCTGCGCGAAAATTACTTTGCGCAAAAGCGCAGCGAGTGGGAGCGCTACCGCATCAGCGGCAACCGCCAGGAATTTGAGCAGCGCGAATATTTTCTGACGGTATGAGCGAGAGGCTTTTATATTTGCCGGGACTTTTTCAACAGAGACGGAACAGGCGGGGAGGCGAGAGCAAATGGACAGAGTCCTGATCGTTTCCGGTACGGAAAAATCGGGCCGCGCGTTCGCGCAGTTTTTGACGTCGCACGGCCTGAATATGCCGGCGGAATTTGCGCAGACGGCCGACGATGCGCGCCGGCGCGCCGTACAGCACGCCTTTCGGCTGATCCTCATCAATGCGCCGCTGCCCGATGAGTTCGGCCACGTGCTTGCCCGCGACCTCGCGCAGAAAGTGCCCGCGGGAATCGTGCTGGCGGCAAAGGTGGACCTGTACGACCGCGTCTGTACGCGGGTAGCCGGCTCCGGCGTGCTGGTGGCCGCGAAGCCTTTAAACCCCATGTTCTTTTACCAATGCATCTGTACGTCCATGATGCTGTGTGACCGCGTGCAGGCGCTCCAGCGCGAAAACCGCCGCCTGCAGGGGCAGATCCATGAGGCGCAGGTCATCGGCCGGGCCAAATGTGCGCTCGTGCAGTACCGCCATTTGACCGAAGAGGAGGCCCACCATTTCATCGAAAAGCAGGCGATGGACAGCCGCCTGCCGAAGATCGAGGTCGCCGAGGATATCCTGCAGACGTACGAGGGCCTTTAAGCCCGCCAAAGCAGGCAGCTTTCCGCAATCGAAAAAGAGAAGGAAAAAGAGAATAAAAAGGCGCCCGCACCGCTTACAGTGTGGGCGCCCTTTTTGTGTTATTTTATTCGTGCGCCGTGCCGCCGGCGAGCTCCTCGGCTGCCGCCGCCACGTAATGCGCGGCATTTTGGCGGTTCTGCGCGATCTCTTCGGCCGAAAGCGCGCGCACCGCCCGCGCCGGGACGCCCAAAAGCAGCATGCCGTCGGGGTAGGTGTGCCCCTGCGGCACCAGAGCGCCTGCCGCGACGATGCTGTCCCGGCCGATGACGGCGCCGTTTAAAACGGTTGCCCCCATGCCGACGAGCGTGTTGTCCCCCACGGTGCAGCCGTGTAAAATGGCGCCGTGCCCGACGGTCACGCCTTCCCCGAGCCGCAGCGGGAAGCCTTCATCGACGTGCAGCACGCACCCGTCCTGGATGTTCGTGCCGGCCCCGACGCGGATCTCGGCGGAATCCGCCCGCACGACGGCGTTGTACCACACCGAACAATGTTCCCCAAATTCCACGTCCCCGCGCACGACGGCGCCCGGGGCGCACAGCGGTTGAATCCCCTGCATAAAGATACGCCTCCTTGTATTTTCCCGGATCTGAAGTTCCCTTCCACTTTATCACGACGCTTCCCGCTTTGCAAGGGCCCTTTTGGACAGAGCGTTTACAAAGGCGTGTTTCTGCGGTACAATGAAAGCGCAAACAAAAAGGAGGTTTTCTTATGCATACGATTCTCAACGCGCCCGGCGCCCCCGCGGCGGTTGGTGCTTATTCCCATGCAACACTCGCCGGCAACACGCTGTTTGCGTCCGGCCAGTTGGGGCTCGACCCCGCCACCGGCACCCTGCGCGAGGGCGTCACGGCCCAGGCGGAACAGTCGCTTCAAAATCTCGGCGCGGTCCTCAAGGCGGCCGGCATGACGTATCAGAACGTCGTCAAGACGACGATCTTCCTCGCGGATATCGCGGATTTCGGTGCGGTCAATGAAGTGTACGCGCGGTATTTCCCGGAAAATCCGCCGGCCCGCTCCTGCGTCCAGGCGGGTGCCCTGCCGAAGGGCGGCTTGGTGGAAATGGAAGTCATCGCCGTAAAATAAGTCTTTCGGGCATGAAAAAGCGGAGACCCCCAAAAAGGCCCCCGCTTTTTTCTTTTGGATTTTGCCTCACAGCGCGGAATAGCCGAAGCTGTTGACGAGCGCCTCCAGCTTTTTGCCGGCCTTGCAGTACGGGCAGTCGTTGTGCGTGAAGGCCTGGTAATTCGGCACATCTTTTGAAGAAAACAGGTGCTGCACCGAAACCTCTCCAACCGTATCGATGTCGCTGAAGATGGCGGCCGCGCCCACGGTCCGCCCGCCGTAATAGGCCACGCATTCCGCCGCCTGCGCCAGCGAAATGCCCGTCGTGACCATCGCCGTCAGAAGCAGCACGTGCTTCCCGCGCAGCGCGAGCAGGAGGTTATCGCGGAAAAAGAACTGTCCCGCCCCGTCCGTTTCCGGCGCCACCACGTAGATCGTCTGGTGCGCATTGATGGAAAGAAACCCCGCGCGGCTAAACGCTTCGGCCAAAAAGCCGCCGATTACCTGCGTGCCGTCCAGGCACACGATCGTGTCCACAAGCGTGTTGGACATATACCGCGCGGCAAGCTCGTGCGCGACCTCGGCGGCCTCGCTCTGGCGTGTCTTGAGCGTGGTGATATCGATATAGTAATTGACGTGGGCGTGGCTCGTCGCGAAGTGCCCGGGCACAACCTTCAGCGGGACGCTGCTGTGCGGCGACGTGACCTTAAACATGCGCTCTTCCAACATGGCGGATGCCTCCTCATTTTGCTTATTTGGCAAAGGGTTTTGAGATATCTTTTAGTATACCAAAAAAATCTGCGATTTTCAATAAAAATACAAAGAAATAGATAAGATTCTTTAAGAGCTTTTAAAAATTTTCTTGCAAATTTTGGTGGCGCAAAAAAGTTGCACACCGCGCGCCGCTCTGCTATAATCATGGTATCGCGATTTATCGGAAAAAGGGGCGAAAGCTGTCCCAAAGGGCGCGAAGGGTGCCGCATTTCCCGGAAAAAGGAAGGAAACACGTGCCTTTCGCCGGGCCCGCGACCGCCCGAACCTCGTATTCGGAAGAATTTCATGTCAAAGGAGTGACATCCGATGTATTTTACTGCGGAAGAAAAGCACCTGATCTGGGGCCTTTTCCATTCTCTTGAGAAAAGCCTCCGTGACCCCGAGCAGGGAAAGGTGCGCCAGGCGCAGTCTTTCGAACGCATCCAAAACGATCAACCGCTGCCGGAGGACTTCCTGCATGTGCAGGAGGCCTGTGCGCATCTGCTGCGCGGATTAAAGCAGATGGAAAAGGCGAAGACGCTGCCGAAAGAGCAGATCCCCGGCGCAAAGCGGGCGCGCGTTTTGTTGACACAGCTGTCGGAACACGCGGGCCAGATGCTCAAAGAAGCAAGCGAGGCGCAGTCTGCGTCCACCGAGTCCTGAATATTCCACGATAGCAAAAAGCCGGCGCACCGGAAGCTCAGCCAAAGCTCCTGGTGCGCCGGTTTTTCTGTTTTATCGCGCCTGTTTTAGGCGGCGGCGCGCTTTTGCGGGCGCTCCGCGAGCAGCAGGGCCACGAAAATCAGCACAAACCCGACCCCGGTCTGCACCGTCAGCCGCTCGTTTAGGAACAGGATGCCCGACAGGCACCCGAATACGGATTCCAGCGACATCAGAAGCGACGCCTTTCCCGGCTCCACGTGCTTCTGGCACGCCGTCTGCAGGCACAGCGCGAGCGCCGTGCTCACAAAGCCGATAAAGCACAAAGACGGTGCGTTTGCCCCGTTGATAACCGGCACGGGCTCGCTGACCCCCGCGACCAGCAGCCCCAATACCCCGGCCGTCGCGAATTGGACGATGTTGAGCAGAAACGGGTCGTGCGCTTTCGTGTGCATGCCCAGCACGACGATGTGTACCGCATACGCCACGCCGCACAGCAGCGTGAGCCCCTCGCCGAGCCCGAGGGAAAACCCGTCCCCCGTCAGCGACAAAAACCCGATGCCGCCTAAGCACAAAAAGGCCGCCGCAACCTGCGCGCCGCCGGGCCGTTTTTTGCGCACGGCCCAGTAGAAAAATGGCACGAGCACCACGTACACGGCCGTCAAAAACGCGTTTTTCCCGGCTGTCGTGTACTGCACGCCAACCGTCTGCAGCTCATACGCGAGAAACAGGAATACGCCGATCAGCATCCCGTCGCGCAGCGTCTGTTTCGTCATGCGCGGCAGCCGCCGGCAGAACAGCACGCACAAAAGCCCCGCCGCCATCAAAAACCGCAGGGAAACCAGCCACGTCGGCGGGATCGTATCGGTGGCGCTCTTCACGGCGGCAAACGACGTCCCCCAGATGATCGTCATGACCAATAACCCGAGCTGCGCAAAACGCTCCGTCTTTTTTGTATTCATAAAAAGCCCTCTCTCGAAAAAATGTCGCAAACAGGAGTATACCATGCTTTCTTTTCTGCGGCAAGCTGCCTTTTGAAGACCGGAAAACGTTATATTTATGCATGTTCATAGAAACTTCGCTTTTCATAGGCGGTGTGCTGTGGTATACTAGGGATAACAAAACGGCCCCGCACAAAGGGCCGGGGAAGAGGGGGTATATCCTTTTATGGTTTCTGTGGAACATCATACGCTCTGCGACGGCGTCCAGCTGCAGAGCATTCGGGATACAAAATTCAAAACCTTTCGGATCAGCGTCCATTTTCTGATGCCGCTTGCCAAAGAGACGGCGGCCGCCAATGCGCTGGTGCCGTTTCTGCTGACGCGCGCGACGCGGCGCTATCCGGATTTTACGCTTTTGAGCCGGAAAATGGACGACCTTTACGGCGCGGGCCTCGGCGGGGACGTCGGCAAGATCGGCGACTGCCAGGTGCTTACGGTCACGGCTTCGGCGCTGGCGAACGATTACGCGCTTGCGGGCGAAGACCTCGTCAAAGAGATGACCGATGTCCTCTGCGAGGCGCTGTTTGACCCGGTTTTGGAAGACGGGCTGTTCCGCGAGGAGGACCTGCGCCAGGAAAAGCGCCAGACACTCGAGCAGATCGACGCGGATTTCGCCGACAAGCGCGTATGGGCGCTGCAGCGCTGCATGGAGGCCATGTGTGCGGACGAGCCGTTTGGCGTCGGCCGTTTCGGCAGCCGGGAGGCCGTCGCGGCCCTGACGCGCGAAGCCGTCACGGACGCTTGGCGCACGATGTGCAGGACCGCCCGCGTGGAGATCCTCGTGCTCGGCGACTGCGACCCGCGGGGCGTCTTCGAATCACTCAAGGCGGCGTTTGCAAACATCGAGCGCGCGTATGTGCCGTTTGCCGCCGCGCCGGCCGCCGCGGCCCCGAAAACCGTGCGCCGCGCCGGGGATACGGAAGCGGTCGTCCAGGGCAAGCTCGTGCTCGGTATGCGTTCGCCCATTTACGGCAGTGACCCGCGCGTGCCGGCCATGCGGCTGATGGCCGGCATCTTTGGCGGCACGCCAAACGGCAAGCTCTTTTTAAATGTGCGCGAGCGCATGAGCCTGTGCTATTACTGCTCCGCGAACTACCTGCCGCCGAAGGGCTTCCTGTTTGTGCAGAGCGGCGTTGAATTTTCCAATATGGAACGGGCGGAGTCGGCCATTTTGGACCAGCTCGCCGCCGTGCAGCGCGGGAATTTTACCGAGGAGGACGTCGCCACGGCGAAGCTCTCTTTGTGCAATTCCCTTTTGACGGCGGAGGATTCCCTTTCCGTGCTGGACAATTGGTATTTGTCGCAGACGTTCGGGGAACGGGGGTTGAGCCCCACCGAATATGCGGCCCGCGTGAACGCCGTCGGGCGTGAGGAGATCCTCGAGGCCGCCAATACCGTACAGCTCGATACGGTCTATCGTTTGACCGGAAAAAAGGAGGGGTCGCTGTGAATCTGATGCAGGAAGTCAAGAACAGCCGCGCGCGGGAATCGTATTGGGAAGTCCAGCACGCGTCCGGGCTGCGTATCTTTTTATATCCGAAAAAGGACAGCCATTCCACCTATGCGATTTTTGGCACGAATTACGGCTCCGTGGATAACACGTTCCGCTTAGCCGGCGAGGACGCTTACACAACTGTCCCCAACGGCATCGCGCATTATCTCGAACATAAAATGTTTGAAAATGCGGACGGCACGGATTCGCTTCTGCAATTTGCAAAGACCGGCGCCTCCGCCAATGCTTACACGACGTTTGATAAAACGTGCTATTTGTTCTCCTGTGCGGACCACGTCTATGAGTCTTTGGAAATCCTCTTGGATTTTGTCCAGAAACCGTACTTTACCGAGCAGACCGTCCAGAAGGAACAGGGCATCATCGGCCAGGAAATCCGCATGTACGACGACGACCCCGGCTGGCAGGTGCTGTTCCATTTGCTGCAGGCGATGTATCAGGAACATCCCGTCCGCATCGACATTCCCGGCACGGTCGAAAGCATCGCGCAGATTACCCCGGAACTGCTCTATCAGTGTTACCAGACGTTTTATAACCTTCATAACATGGCGCTGTGCGTCGTCGGCAATTTTGACCCCCAGCGCGTGCTCGACGTGTGCGACCGGCTGTTAAAGCCCGCTCCGGACCAGAAAATCGAGCGCTTTTTTAAGCCCGAACCCGCCGGGGTGCAGTCCCATTTCGTTACGGCAAAGGCCAGCGTCGTCACGCCGCTGTTTTATTACGGTTTTAAGGAGGACGCCCGGCATCCGCTTACGGACGAAGAGGAGGCGCGCACGGAAATCCTGCTCGAGGCGCTGTGCGGCGCGTCTTCGCCGCTTTACGGCAGCCTGCTTTCGCAGGGGCTGATTAACGAGGCGAGCTTTGACTGCGAATCCTTCGCGGGCCCCGGCTACGCGAGCGTGCTGTTTTCCGGCGAGTCGAAGGACCCGAAAGCCGTTGCCGACGCCATTTCCCGGGCAATCGCGGACGTGCGTCAAAACGGCATCTCGCCCGAGGCGTTCGCGCGCGCGAAAAAGGTCGTCTACGGCCGCATGCTGTCCGGCTTTAACAGCGTTTCCAGCCTCGCCAACGCGCTGGTCAGCGCCTATTTTGCGGGCCGTTCCCTGTTTGGCACGCTCGAAGCCATCGCCGGCGCAACGCCCGAAGCGGTCTGCGCGCGCTTGGAAACCGAGCTTTTGCCCGACCGCGCCGTGCTTTCCGTCATCGAGCCGGCAAACCAGGCAGGGGGGAAAGCGTAATGTATCATGTGCAATTTCCGGGACTCGGCATCTCGCTGACGCTCCACAATATCGCGTTTTCCATCGGTTCGTTTCACGTCTATTGGTACGGTATCCTGATTGCCATCGGGTTCGTGCTGGCGTTTCTTTACGCGCTTTCGAGCGCGAAAAAGTTTCGCGTCAATGCCGACAAGCTCATGACATGCATCTTGGTCGGCATCGTGTGCGGCGTCGTCGGCGCGCGCCTTTACTACGTCGCGTTTTATCCCGGCGACATGTACCGCGAGAACCCGCTTTTGATTTTTGATATCCATTCGGGCGGCCTCGGGTTTTACGGCGGGGCCATCGGCGGTTTGCTGGGCGGCCTTCTGGCGGCAAAAATCCAGAAACTTTCGCTGCCGGCCGTCTTGGATATCGCGTCTTTGGGGCTTTTAATCGGCCAGTGCATCGGCCGCTGGGGCAATTTCGTCAACCAGGAAGCCTTCGGCACGCAGACGGACCTGCCCTGGGGCATGGTCAGCGAAAACACGAACGGCGTCCCCGTCCATCCGTGCTTTTTCTATGAGTCGATGTGGCTTTTGCTCGGCTTTGTGCTGCTGCACGTTTTCAGCCGCAAATTCCGCCGCTACGACGGCCAGGTCTTTCTGCTGTATCTGTTCTGGAGCGGCGCGGGCCGCTTCTGGATTGAAGGCCTGCGCACGGACAGCCTGATCATCCCGGGCCTCGGCCTGCGCGTTTCCCAGGTGCTTGCCGCGGTGATGGTGGCGGCATCGATCGTCCTTCTGATCGTGTTCCGCCGCCGCACGAAGCTTCTGGGCTGCGGCAGCCGCCATATCATGGAAATGAATGCCGTTGTCGACCAGATCCCCGACGAGGAGATTTTAAAGGAACCTGCCCCCGCGTCCGCCGGGAATCCGGACCACGGGGAACAATCCTGACCATCCGAAAGATTTATGATTCGTTTGATATAAAAAGCAATGCAATGCCGCCTGGGACCCAGGCGCAGGAATGGAGGAATGCAAGATGGCGATTCGTATCGACGGCAAGGCAATCGCGGCCGAACTGCGCGCACAGATGAAGGCGCAGGTTTCACAAATGGAAGAGGACGGCGTGACCCCCGGGCTCGCGGTCGTTTTGGTGGGGGAGGACCCCGCCTCGCATACGTACGTGCGCAATAAAAAGCGCGCGTGCGAGGAGACGGGCATCTACAGCGAAGTCCACACGCTGCCCGCCTCATTTGGGCAGGCAGCCCTTTTGGACCTCATCGCGCAGCTGAATGCGCGCCCGGATATCGACGGGATCCTCGTGCAGTCCCCGCTGCCGGAGGGCTACGACGAGCAGGCGGTCGTCAACGCCATCGCGCCGGACAAGGACGTCGACGCCTTCCATCCGGAAAACGTCGGCAAGCTCTCGCTCGGGGAAGCCGCCTTCCTGCCGTGCACGCCCGCCGGCATCCTGGCGCTTCTGCGCCACGAAGGCATCTCCGTCGCCGGGAAACGTTGCGTCGTCGTCGGCCGCAGCAACATCGTCGGAAAGCCGATGGCCATGCTGCTTTTGCAGGCGGACGGCACCGTGACGGTCTGCCACTCGAAGACGCAGAACCTGCCCGCCGTCACGCGGGAGGCGGACATTTTGATCGCCGCGATCGGGAAACCGAAATTCTTCACGGCCGATATGGTAAAGCCGGGCGCGGTTGTCATCGATGTGGGCATGGACCGCGACGAAGCGGGCAAACTGTGCGGGGATGTCGACTTTGCGTCCGTCGAGCCCGTCGCTTCCTACATCACGCCGGTGCCCGGCGGCGTCGGCCCGATGACCATCGCGATGCTTCTGCAGAATACCCTGACGGCCGCGCGCCTGCATAACCATCTGCCCGCGTCCGGAAAGCAGGGGTCTTAACGGATGTCCATGCTCGAACAAATCCATTCCCCTGCGGATTTACAGGGGCTTTCGGTCCAGCAGCTGCAGGCGCTGTGCGGCGAGATCCGCCAGCGCATCATCACAACGGTCTCCCATACGGGCGGGCACTTGGCCTCGAATCTCGGCACCGTCGAATTGACGGTCGCGCTGCGGTACGTGTTCCCGAGTGTCCAAGACGAGATTGTCTGGGACGTCGGCCACCAGGCCTATACGCATAAGATCCTGACCGGCCGCAACGCGGCGCTGCCCTCCATGCGCTCCCGCGGCGGCCTTTCGGGTTTCCCCAACCGCCACGAAAGCCCGTGGGACCCGTTTACGGTCGGCCACGCGAGCACGTCCATCTCGGCGGCGCTCGGCATCGCGCAGGCGAAATTGCTCAAGGGAGAACCGGGCGCTGTCATCGCGGTGATCGGCGACGGCGCCCTGACCGGCGGCCTTGCCTATGAGGGGCTCAATAACGCCGGGCGATTCCCCAAAAATTTCATCGTCATCTTAAATGACAACTCCATGTCCATTTCCCGCAACGTCGGGGGCATCGCGCGCTACCTTGCGCAGATGCGCACAAAGCCTTCCTACCGCAAGGCAAAAACGGACATCGAGTCGCTGCTCTCCCATGCGCCGCTCGTCGGCGCCCCGCTTTCCAAGCTCGTGAAGAATACGAAGACGGCCATCCGGTCTATCCTGTATAACAGCACGCTGTTTGAGGATATGGGGTTTTTCTATTATGGCCCGTTCGACGGCCACGACCTGCCCACGCTGTTGGAGGTCCTGCGCAATGCGCGCACGATCGATCACCCGGTTTTGCTGCACGTCGTCACGGAAAAGGGCCGCGGCTACACGTATGCCGAGCAAAATCCCGGCGCGTTCCACGGCGTCTCGCAGTTTGACATTGCAACCGGCGAGCCCGCGCACAAGGGCGGCGAAACGTTCAGCGGCATGTTCGGCGACTGTCTGTGCCGCTTTGCGGAGCAGGATCCCGGCATCTGCGCGATCAGCGCCGCGATGAAGACCGGCACCGGCCTGCAGAAGTTTAGCCGCGCGTTCCCGCGCCGCTTTTTCGATACCGGCATCGCCGAGGAGCACGCCGTTACGTTTGCGGGCGGCCTCGCCTCCCACGGGATGCGCCCGGTTTTCGCCGTCTATTCGACTTTTTTGCAGCGCGGCTACGACCAGATCATCCACGACACGGCGCTGCAGGGCGTCAAGGTCGTGTTTGCGGTCGACCGCGCCGGCATCGTCGGCGAAGACGGCGAAACGCATCAGGGCGTGTTTGATGCCGCATTTTTCAACGCCATCCCCGGCGTGACGGTCCTTTCCCCGTGCTATTTCGAGGAACTCTACCAGGACCTGCGCCGTGCACTGTATGAGCTGCCGGGCGTCGTGGCCGTGCGGTATCCGCGCGGGGGCCAGCCGTTCTGCCCGGCGCAGTTCCAGCCTTCGGGCGCCGACTGGGCTTTGTACGGGGAGGCCGGCGCGCCCGTTTTGCTTATCACATACGGCCGCCTGTTCGCGCAGGCGTGCCGCGCGCAGGAACGCCTGCTCCACGAGGGCGTGCGGGCGGAAATTTTAAAGCTCAATCAGATCAAGCCCCTGCCGGCCGCGGCACTCGACGCGGCGCAAAACCGGCAGGCCGTGTTCTTTTTCGAAGAGGGCATGCGCTGCGGCGGCGTCGGCGAACATTTTGCCGCCTCGCTTTTGGAGCGCGGCTTTCACGGGAAATTCTTTTTGCAGGCAATCGACCGCTTCGTCCCGCATGAAACGGTCGCGCAGGCGCTCGCGGACTTAAAGCTCGACAGCAGCGCCATGGTCCAGATCATCAAAACGGAGTGGGGAAAGTGAGTCAGAAAGTGCGCCTCGACAGCCTCGTCTTTGCGCGCGGCTTCGCGGACAGCCGCGAGCGCGCCAAGGCGATCATCATGGCCGGCGAGGTTTATGTGGACAATCAAAAAGCGGATAAGCCGGGCATGCAGGTCCCCGAAAACGCCAAACTCGAAGTGCGCGGCGGCCTGCGCTACGTCAGCCGCGGCGGCTTAAAGCTCGAAAAGGCGATGCAGGCGTTTCCCATTTCACTGGACGGCGCCGTCACGATGGATATCGGCGCCTCCACCGGCGGGTTTACGGACTGCATGCTGCAAAACGGCGCGAAAAAGGTGTATGCGATCGACGTCGGCTACGGGCAGCTTGCCTGGAAGCTGCGCACAGACCCGCGCGTCGTCAATCTGGAACGCACGAATGTGCGGTATTTGACCGCCGAGCAGGTGCCCGAGGAGGTCGACTTTTTCAGCGTCGACGTGGCATTCATTTCCTTAAAGCTCGTTTTGCCGGTCGCGCGCCGGTTTTTAAAGCCTTCCGGCACGGCCGTGTGCCTTGTCAAACCCCAGTTTGAAGCCGGCCGCGAAAAGGTGGGCAAAAAGGGCGTCGTGCGCGACCCCGCCGTCCACCTCGAGGTGCTCGAGGAGATTACGTCGTTCGTGCAGGAGGCAGGCTTCTCCATTTTGGGGCTGACATATTCCCCGGTCCGCGGGCCGGAAGGGAATATCGAATATCTGCTCTATCTGCAGAAAGCGGAGGTCCCCCAAAGCGTCCCGCTTGCCTTAAAGGACGTGGTTGAGGAATCCCACCGCGTGCTGAATGGTGGTGGCGCGAAATGATGAAGGCGGCCCTGCTCCCGAATCTCGAAAAGACGAACGCGCGCGCCTGTACGCAGGAAATCCTGCAGACACTCCATCGCCTGGGCATGCAGGCCGGCATGCTGGCGTCGCTTGGGGCGCTGTTTCCCGAGGCCGATTTCTTCGCACCCGACACGGACGCGCTGCTAAAGGCGTCACAGTTTGTAATCGCGGTCGGCGGCGACGGCACCATTATCCACGCCGCGCGCCATGCGGCCCGCGCGGACCGGCCCATCCTCGGCGTCAATACGGGGCATCTGGGCTTTGTCGCGGAGCTCGAGACGGACGAGCTCCCCTGCCTGGCCCGCTTAAAAGCCGGCGCCTTTTCGGAGGAGCGGCGGATTTTGTTGCGCGCCGCTTTTTCGACGGCAGACGGCGAAACCCACCGCCTGGACGCGTTAAACGATGTCGTCCTGACGCGCGGCACGACGGCCGGCATCCTCGACCTTTCCGTCTCGTTTAACAGCACCCAGCTGATGCATTGCCGCGCGGACGGGCTGATTTTTTCCACACCGACGGGTTCGACGGCGTATTCGCTGTCGGCCGGCGGCCCGTTCGTCGCGCCGGACCTGACGTGTTTCCTCTTGACGCCGATCTGTGCGCATTCGCTGATGAGCCGGCCGGTCGTCTTCGGGGAGGATGCGGCGCTGAAAACGACGGTCTGCGCCGGCGGCGGTGCGTTTGTCAGCGTCGACGGCGGCAAGGCGCTGCCGCTTCTGCCGGGCGGGACGCTTACGGTTTTCCGCAGCCCTTATACGGCGCGTTTTATCAAACTCAAGCAGGACAGCTTTTATGCGATCATCGACCAGAAGTTTACCGAGAGGAGGGAAAAGCCGTGAAGGCGCGGCGCCAGGCAAAAATTTTGGAACTCATCTCCCAGTCGGAGATCGACACGCAGGAGGAGCTGCTGCGCCGCCTGCGTGAGGCGGGCTTTGCGGTCACGCAGGCGACGGTTTCGCGCGATATGCGGGAATTAAAGCTCATGAAGGCCGTCTCGCCCAGCGGCAAGTACCGCTACACGGCCGGCCGGGAGGAAAATCCCGACCTCTCCGAAAAGCTCAAAACGATGCTCCACGACTCCGCCGTCAGCGTCGCGAGCGCCGGCAACCTGGTCGTCTTAAAGACCCACACCGGTATGGCCCAGGCGGTCTGCGTCGCCCTCGACGCGGCGCATTGGGAAGCCGTCGTCGGGACGCTTGCCGGCGACGACACGATTTTCGCGGCGACGCACAGCGCGGAGGCCGCCCAGCAGCTCGCCGCCCGGCTTTCCAAAATGATGGGGTGAGGATACATGCTCAACCAGCTTTATATTGAAAATATTGCGGTCATCGAAAAGGCGAATATCGAATTCGGCCCCGGCTTCAACGTCTTGACCGGTGAGACGGGCGCCGGCAAATCCATTATGATCGACGCCATCCATGCGGTGCTCGGCGAGCGCACGTCGCGGGAACTTGTGCGCAGCGGGGAAAAGGGCGCCTACGTCAGCGCGAGCTTTTCGGGCCTTAACGATGCGGTCCTGCAAAAACTCGATGCGCTCGGGTTTGTGCCCGAGGAAGACGGCACGCTGCTCTTGCAGCGGGAAATCCGCGCGGACGGCCGCACCGTGTGCCGCGTCGGCAGCCGTCCCGCGCCGGCGGCGGCACTGCGGGAATTGGGCGCGCAGCTTTTGCAGATTCACGGCCAGCACGAAAGCCTCGGGCTTTTGGCGCCCGAGAATCACCTGCATTATATCGACCGCATGGGGGTGCCGCCCGAGACCCGCCGGGCGTACACGGACGCTTACCGCCATTGGACAAAGCTCTGCACGCAGCTGCAGGCGCTCGATCTGGATGAAACGGAAAAGCAGCGCCGCACGGATCTTTTGACCTATGAGATCGAAGAGCTCGAGGACGCCGACCTCAAGCCCGGCGAACAGGCGCGCCTGCAGCAGCGGCGCGCCCAGTTTCGCAGCAGTGCGCGCATCGAGGCCGCCATCGGCGAGGCGAGCGAGGCCCTCTCCGGCGGGGAGGACGCTTTGGGCGCCGCGGGCGCGGTGCAGGCGGCCGCACAGGCGTTGTCTTCCGTCGCGCAGGTCCTGCCCCAGGCGCAGGCGCTTGCGGACCGCCTTTCCAACGCCGCCTATGAGCTGCTCGACTGCGAGGAGGAGATCCGCGCGCTCGACAGCGACCCGCTCGACCCCCAGGAACTCGAGGACATCGAGGCGCGTTTAGACCTTCTCTACCGCCTTTCCCTGAAATATGGCGAGACGGAAGCGGATATGCTCGCCTATTTGGAACATGCCAAGCAGGAGCTTTCCCAGATCGAGGGCAGCGCCGAGGAACTGGTCCGCCTGCAGGCGCAGGAGAAGGCCGCCGCCGAACAGGTCAAAGCCTTGGGTGCCGCATTGTCCGAAGCGCGGCGGCAGGCGGCTGCTTCGTTCCAGGAGAAAGTCCGCCAAGAATTGTGTTACCTCGACATGCCCGGCGTCCAGTTCTGTGTGGAGCAGCGCCCCGCAAAGCCCGGCCCGACCGGCTGCGACCGCGTGCAGTTCTTGATTTCCGCAAACCCCGGCACGCCGCCGCGCCCGCTGTCGAAGATTGCATCGGGCGGCGAACTGTCGCGCATCATGCTCGCAATCCAATCCGTCTTAAACCTCGATAGCCTTTCCGGCACGCTGATCTTCGATGAAGTGGACGCCGGCGTTTCCGGCTCCGCGGCGCAGAAAATTGGCAAAAAATTGCGGGAGACGGCCCGCGGCCGCCAGGTGCTGTGCGTCACGCATTTAGCGCAGATCGCCGCGATGGGGGATCGGCAGTATAAGATCGAAAAACACATCGAAGACGGCCGCACGTTTACGGATGTCACGCTTTTGGACGACGCGGGCCGCACGCGCGAGCTCGCGCGGATGATCAGCGGCGCCCAGATTACGCCGCTCGCCCTCGAAAATGCGGCGGAAATGCTGCGCCTGGGCGCCGAAGCCTGAGGGAAAGCGCCATCTCTTGACAGCGGCGCCGTTCCCGGGTATAATGGCTCTCATGAGGGCGTTGGAAAGCCCTCTTATACGAATCTATCTTAATAAAAAAGCAATGATGGGAAAAAGTAAGCGGGCAAGCGCGGCTCAGAGAACCGGCGGTGGGTGGAAGCCGGAGCGCGCCCCGGTGAAGTTACCTCCCGGAGCTGCCCGCTGAACCGCTCGGAAGCGAAGTAGGCCGGGCCGCGCGGCGCGCGTTACAGCGCCTGGGTATCGCAGGCTTTGGGGTTTGCTGTACCCTTGAGGCCGTCCCCGCGAGGGGGCGGTGAACTGAGGTGGTACCGCGGATTTTCCGCCCTCTGCAAAAAAGCAGGGGGTGTTTTTTTATGCCCCCGACAAATAGGAGGAAGATTTGACAATGGGAGTTTACGAAGAACTCAAAGCGCGCGGAATTCTCGCGCAGGTGACCGATGAGGAGGCCGTCCGCGACCTGCTCAACAACCACAAGACGACGTTTTATATCGGTTTCGACCCGACCGCCGACAGCCTGCACGTCGGCCATCTGATGACGATCCTCGTCATGGCGCGCCTGCAGAAGGCCGGCCACCGCCCCATCGCGCTGATGGGCGGCGGCACGGCGCTGATCGGCGACCCGTCCGGCAAAACCGACATGCGCAAGATGCTCACGCGCGAGGAAATTGACCACAACATCGAATGCTTTAAGCGTCAGATGGCCCCGCTCGTCGATTTTTCCGACGGCAAGGCGATCATCGCGAACAACGCCGACTGGCTTCTGAACTTAAACTACATCGAATTTTTGCGCAATATCTGCGTCCATTTCTCCGTCAACCGCATGTTAAACGCCGAGTGCTATAAGCAGCGCATGGAGCGCGGGCTGACGTTCTTTGAGATGAACTACATGGTCATGCAGAGCTACGACTTTTTGGAGCTGCACCGCCGCTACGGCTGCACGCTCGAAGTCGGCGGCGACGACCAGTGGAGCAACATCATCGGCGGCGTCGAGCTCATCCGCAAGAAGGAACAGAAACCCGCTTACGGCGTCACGTTTGGCCTTTTGACGAACAGCGAAGGCAAAAAGATGGGCAAGACGGAAAAAGGCGCCGTGTGGCTGGACCCGAATAAGATGCGCCCGTTCGATTTCTATCAGTATTGGAGAAATCTCCCCGACGCGGACGTCGAGCGCTGCTTAAAGTATCTGACATTTTTGCCGCTTGAGGAGATCGACGCGCTCACGAAAGAGGGCGGCGCGGCGCTCAACCACGCCAAGGAAGTCCTCGCCTATGAGGTCACAAAGATCGTCCACGGCGAGGAAGAGGCCAAAAAGGCCCAGGACGGCGCGCGGGCGCTGTTCGGCGCAAAGGCCGACACGGACAATATGCCGACCTCCACGCTTTCGAAGGAAACGCTCGGCGCGGGCATGGGCCTTTTGGACCTCTTGCAGCAGGTAAAGCTCATTCCGAGCAAGAGCGAAGGCCGGCGCTTGGCCCAGCAGGGCGGCCTCTCGGTCAACGGCGAAAAGGTCACGGACCCGGCCGCCGTCGTCACGGAAAAGGACTTCCCCGACGGCGCCATGGTCGTCAAAAAGGGCAAAAAGGTGTTCCATAAGATCGTGCTCGAATAATTCGAACTCGAAAGGAGGGCTTCTATGCGCAAGCAAAACCGGCATGCGTATTGGCTCGCCCCGGCTGCCGTCCTGGCGGCCGTTCTGCTCGTGTTTCTCGGCGGCGGCTATTGGCCGTTCGGCGTGCGCACCCTTTCCTGGTGTGATATGAACCAGCAGGTCGTCCCGCTTTTGATGAGTTTTCAAAACATTGTGCACGGGGATGCCTCCATGTTTTTGAATCTCCAGAACGCGGGTGGCATGGATTTTTGGGGTGTGTTCTTTTTCTTCCTTGCAAGCCCGTTTACCTCCCTGACGCTGCTCGTGCCCAAAGCGGACCTGTACGCGTTTATGAACCTCCTCGTCGCGCTGAAAATGGCGGCGGCGGCCCTGACGGCGTCGATTGCCTTTGCGCGGCTGTTCCCGCGGCTGCCGGCTGTGCCGGTCGCGTGCTTTTCGTGCATGTACGCGTGGTCGGGCTTTACGATGCTGTTTTACCAAAATGTCATCTGGCTCGACGTGGTGGCGCTGTTCCCGCTGCTGCTTCTGGGATATTTCTATGTCTTTCAGAAGGCGCGCCCGGCGCTGCTCACGTTTTCCACAGCGGCACTGCTGGTGATCAATTACTACGAGGGCGCCATCGTGCTTTTGTGGATGCTTCTCGCCGGCGGTGTGTTCGCATTTTTCGCGGTGCCGCGCGCACGGCGGGGCAGAGGGCTTCTTTTGACGGCGCTGGCGGTGGTGCTTTCGCTGCTCGCGACGGCCGTCGTATGGCTGCCGTCGTTTCTCGAGTACCTGCAAAGCGGCCGCACGGTCGATTTGCTCTCGAGTGTCAGCAGCGGCAGCTTCACGGCGCCGCTGCCCACGACCCTGCCGGTGCTGTTGTGCACGGCCCTTGCGGTGGGGGCGCCCGTGTTCTTTTTCAGCGGGCGTTCGCGCGCGAAGGGGCTGTGGTGCGTGTTTGTGCTGTTTTTGCTCATGCTGCTGCCGCTTCTGATTGACCCGATCAACCGCATGTGGCATTTGGGCAGCTACCAGGCATTCCCGGCGCGCTACGGGTTTATCCCGGTGTTTTTGGGCCTTTTGATTGCCGCATGGTACCTCGCACAGACCGAGCGCCTGCTCGGGGCGGGCTTTGTCCCGAAACGGCGCCGGGCGTTTGATTGGGTCCTGCCGGCCGCTGCCGCAGCGCTGCTCTTTGCTTTGGCGTGGCGGTTTTTGTCCGACGCGCTTCTGCGCGAGGAACTCTCCGAATACGTCCGCACGCTTTGGGGCGACACGGATTCCTTAAAGCTCGAAGCCCTGTTTGCCGCCTGCGCGCTGTGCGGGTTTTTGCTGCTCTTCCTTTTATACCGCGGCCGGCGCCTGGCAAAGCCCGCGTTCTGCGTGCTGCTGTGCGCGCTCACGCTCGTCGAAGGCTTTTTCCATATGGATCTTTACATCGGCCAGGCCGGCGGCGACAGCACCGCTTACAAGAATGTCCTGGACCTTGCGGACCGCGTCGACGACGACAGCCTCTACCGTGTGAAGCTCGACGAGAAATATTTCGATGCGAATCTGCTCGGCGGCCTCGGCTACAATGCCTTGAGCCATTACACGTCCCTGACGGGCGAAACGGCCCTTAATGCGATGAAATGGCTCGGCTATTCCTCCTATTGGATGGAAATCGGCTCCAACGGCGGCACGGCCCTGACCGACGCGCTGCTCGCGCAGAAATATACCATCGCGCTGCGCGGCACGGAGGACGGCCGCGAGGTCCTCTACCAAAACGGCGACTATTCGATTGTAAAGACGCCGTATACGCTGCCGTTCGGCGTCGTCACGCAGTCGCTCGGCGAAGCGCTCGCCGACGGCGACCGTTTCCAAATGCAGCAGATGCTGTTTGAAAGCGTGTTCGGCATCGACGAACCGCTCTTTACACGCTTTTCGCCGATTGAGGAGCGCGGCGCCCACGTCAAGACCGACAAGGGCGGCACGACGAAGGTGACCGGTGCGGGCGGAAGGCTTTTCTATTCGATCACGGTCTCGAAAAAGACGATCCTCTACCTCGACTGTTTCGACGAGGCGACGACCGACCTCTCCCGCCCGACGTACGATGCGTTCCGCGTGACGGTCAACGGCCGCACGATCACGCCGTCGTACCCGAAAGATTCCCAAAACGGCATTCTGGAGCTCGGTACGTTCGAGCCGGGCCAGGTCGTCGACATTACGCTCGATTTGCACCACGACATCACGTGCTCGTCGTTCGGCGTCGCGGGATTGGACGTCGGTTTGCTCGAAAAAGCGCTTGCCTCTGCCTCGTGCGCGGATCTTTCCCAGCAGGGCAACACGCTTTCCGGTACGGTCGACGCGAAGGCGTCCGGCTGGCTTTTGCTGCCGATTCCGGCCGAAGCGGGCTACACGGCCACCGTCAACGGCGAACCGTGCGCGGTCGAAACGGCGTTCGGCTCCCTTTTGGCCGTCAAAGTCCCGGCCGGCGTCTCCGAAGTGACGCTCTCGTTTACGCCGCCCGGCTTTGCCGCGGGGCTTGTGCTCTCGGGACTCGGCGTCGTGCTCTTTGTCTGTTTCCTTCTGGCACAGCGGCGCGGGTGGCTTTCAAAGCTCTCGTTTCTCGAAAAACCGGTCACGGTCCTGTTCGGCGCAGCCGCATTTTTGGAGGCGGTTGTCCTGTTCGTGTTCCCGGTGGTCGTCTATTGGATGGTCCATCTCCTGCTCTAATGATAAAAACAGTTGGCGCCGCCTCTTCTTTTGAGGCGGCGCCTTTTTGTTGTCGAAAATGCGAAAAGGGTTTGCCCGCTGCGTTTCAAATTTATCAATAAAAATGCTTGTTTTTTTAGGAAAATCCTGTACACTATAGTTATAAGCCATGCGAAATAACCGCTTCCCGAGAAGCGCGTGAAAGGAGTGTGCAGGATATGAAAAGAAAACCCGCCCGCAAAAAGAAGGCCCTTTTGCTGGTTGGCGTGCTCTCGGGACTCGGCGGCGGCGTGCGCAGTTACGAGTTCTTGTTGCGCACGGCCGACGGGGAAGACGCGGGGAGCATTTCGGTGTTCGAAAACGGAGACGCCGGCGGCGACCCGAATGGCCCGGATTTCCATTATCTTTCGCAAAAGTGCGCCGGGCGCGACGTGACGCCGCAGGACTACGTTTACAGCCACGCGGAGACGCCGTTTTTGTTCGCGATGCGAAACGGCGACGGCACCTACTCGGTGATGCTCAACGATTCGTGGGGCGGCACGATTTCGAACTTCTCGTTCTGGTTCCTCTCGAAACTCTGGTGGGCGTTTGAGTGCCCGGCACGGGCAGTGCGCTCCTTGTAACAATATAATAATAACCCAAAACATAATCATAACCAAAAACACCTTCCAAACCGGGCGCACGGGCTTTTCCCGTTGTGCCCGGCTTTTTGACGCAATTTCTCTGTATCAAAAAGAACATTTTCGTGCATCTTTTTTCTGGCCTTGTCCCCGATTCTCCAGTATAATAAAAGAAAAAGCAGGATTCGTCTGCAGAACCAGAGGGAGGATTTCCAGAAATGAAAGCAAAACGCGAACCCCGCCGCCCAGAGCCGCCCCTGACTGCCCGCGACTTTTTGACGCGCGTCGTCCTGATCGTCTGCGCCTCCGTCGTGATGGCCGTGAACATGAAGAGCTTCGTCGACGCCGGCGGGCTGTTCCCGGGCGGCTTTAACGGCCTGACGCTTTTGATCCAGCGCAGCGCGCAGACCTTCGGCGGCGTGTCGCTGCCGTTCTCCCTGATCAATTTCCTGTTAAACGCCGTGCCGGCGGTCATTAGCTTCCGGTTCATCGGCAGGCGCTTTACGCTGTTTTCCTGTTTGATGATCGTTTTGACAAGCGTCCTGACCGACGCCCTGCCCGCGATCCCGCTGACGAACGACGTGCTTTTGATCTGCATCTTCGGCGGCATCATCAACGGCTTTGCCATCAGCCTCTGCCTGCGCGGCCGCGCAACGAGCGGCGGCACGGACTTTATCGCCGTCGCGCTGTCGGAGCGGCTGCACGTCGATGCGTGGAACTACGTGTTGGCCGGCAACGCCGTCATGCTCGTGATCGCGGGCGCTTTGTTCGGTTGGGAGAGTGCTTTGTACTCGATTATCTTCCAGTTTGCGTCCACGCAGGTCGTCCACCTGCTCAATCCGCGCTATAAGCGCACGACGCTGTTTATCATCACCTCCCATCCGGATGAGCTCTACGAGCAGATCCGCCTGCAAACCCACCACAGCGCCACGCTGTTTCGCGGCACCGGCCTTTATAACGGCAAGGAACAGGATATGATCTATTCCGTCGTCGAAAGCGGCCAGGTCAAGCAGATTAAGCGCGCCGTCCGCGAGGTGGACCCGAAAGCCTTCGTCAATATCATCCGCACCGACCAGGTTACCGGCAATTTTTACGAAGTGCCCAACGACTAACCCTTGACAAATCCCGCACACCGCCCTATTATAAGCATGCATAGAATTTGTATGCTTACAATAGGGCGTTTTTTCGGCCTTGCCGGGAAAACAAAGGAGGGATTTGCGCATGGAGTCTCTGCACTATCTGTTAATGCGGGCGCACATGCAGCTTAACCGCATCGTCCTGTCGCAGGCCGCGGAACTCGGGCTGACTTCCGGCCAGCCAAAGGTGCTGGAGTTTCTGCATATGGCGGGGGAGAGCGACCAGAAATCCATCGCCGGCTACTGTGAAATCGAGCCGGCAACGGTCGGCAGCATCTTAGGCCGCATGGAGAGCGCCGGGCTCATTTCCCGCCGCCAGAAAGACGGCAACCGCCGCTCCTTGTTCGTCTCCCTGACGCCGAAGGGCGAGCGCTTTGCGGAAAAAATAGACGCGATCTTCGCCGCGGCGGACAAAGCCGCGGCCGCCTCCCTTTCTGCCGCCCAGCTCGACGCGCTCAAACAGGCGCTGTGCGCCGTTTCGCAGTCGCTTTCCGAGGCGGCGGGGCCCCAACAAAAAGAAAGAAAGGCGAATGCAGGATGAAACAAGCGAAAGCGGACGCGCTGCACTATTTTCTGCGCGTCGTATATCTGTGTGTGGGGCTTCTGATTATGGCGGTCGGCGTCGGGTTTTCCATCCGAGCGGATCTCGGCACGTCGCCCATCTCGAGTGTGCCGTATACGCTGAGCCTTTTGTGCGCGCCGCTCACGGTGGGGGAGATCACCATCCTCATGCATTGTGTCTTTATTTTGATTCAAATCCTTCTGTTGCGCCGGCGGTATGAGCTATTGCAGCTCTTGCAGCTGCCGGTGGCGGTCGTGTTCGGCGTGCTGACGGATTTCGGCGTCTGGTTAACGGAACAGATTCCGTGCGATGCCTACTGGCAGCAGTGGATCCTCTGCCTTGTTGGCGTCGTGCTCGTCGCGGTCGGCGTGAGCATCGAGGTGACGGCGCAGGTCGTCACGCTCGCGGGCGAGGGCTTGGTGCTGGCCATCTGCAAGGCGTTTCCGAAGCTGAAGTTCGGCACGATGAAGGTCGCGTTTGACGTTACCCTCGTCGTGATCGCCTGCGTCTGCGGCCTTGTCGGCCTGCACACGCTCGCGGGCGTGCGCGAGGGCACCGTCGCGGCCGCGCTGCTCGTCGGGACCATCGCCCGGCGCCTCAACCGCCCGTTCGGCCGGTTTGCGGCGCAGGTGCTGCATGTGCCCGCAGCGCCCGGCACGGCAGGCGCCGCAAACCCGTCTTCCCCTGCTTAAAATGCGCGCGGCCTTTTGCCGCGCCGGTCAAAGCGTCATAAAAAGTGCGTCCGCCCCCGGTTTCCCGGGTGTGCGGACGCACTTTTGTGTTTTTCAATTGTTTTGGATGATTTTGATGGCTTGTATGTACGCTTTCAATCCGCCGTCACTGCGCGCTGCGGTGGGCTTTGCGGCGCTTTGCCGCCACGGCGTACGTGTCGAGCATCCCTTCGGCAAGGTTTACATCCGAAAGGTTCTGCGCGCTCTTGCGCACCAGCGTGTGCAGCAGATGGATGCCTTCCTGGTCGAGTGTTTCCAATTGACGCAGAATCTCCCCGAGCCGCTGCGCGTCGTGGAACAAAAACCCGTTGACGCCGTCGCGCACAAGTTCCGCGTTTGCACTGTCTTCGTGCAGAAGCACCGGCAGACCGGCCGCCATCGCCTCGAGCGGCGCCGCCTTGATGGCGCCCGACCGGCTCGCGCTGACGAATGCGCGGCAGCAGCTGTAAAGGTCTGTCAGCTTCTGCTTGGACAGCTGCCCGACAAACGTCACCTGTTCCGAAAGCTGCAGCGTCTTTGCGTGCTCCGCATACAGCGCGGCGTCCGGCCCCGTACCCGCAATAATCAAATGCAGCGGGTCTGTCGGCGCCACCGCGGCGTGCCAGTCTTCCAAAAGTGCCGCTACGCCGCAGTCGTCCAAAAGCCGCCCCGCAAAGATGTAATTCGTCGTCGTTTTCGGGATTTTCCATTCGTCCAAAAGCTCCGTGTGCGCCGTGTCCGACGGCACAAACGTGTCCAAATCGACGCAGAACGGCGAGCGCTTCAATTTGCAGCGGATGTCGATCGCTTTCAATTCATCGGCCGTTTTGCTGCTGGGCGCCAAAATGGCGTCGCTCTCCGACAGGATCTTGCGCACCGTCGAGCGCACCTTCATCTTCGCCAAACTGTCATATGCCTTGTTTAAGCCGTACCCTTCCAGCGCATCGTGCAGGTTGTGGATCGTCGTCACGAGCGGCCGATCATAATTCTGCGCAAACTTTACGCCGGCCAAGCCCATCTCATCGAGCGTCACCACATGAATGACGTCCGGTCGGAAACGGGCGAGGTCCTCTTCCATCGGCCCCAAAAGGCTCGTGCGCACCGAGCAGCCGTAAAGGCTCGGCGTCGGGCGCGCCGGGCAGTAAATCGTGCCGTTTTGCGGGAAGCATTCTTCGATTTCCGGGTCGGCCGTCACCACCATGACCTCGTTTCCGGTCTTCTCCAGGCCGCTTCGCAGCACGGACACGTAGGTGGAAGCGGCGCACGGCACGCTGCCGGCTCCAGAGAATAACGCGATTTTCATATTTTCTATGACCTCCGAGCAGGAAAGAAATTTTTATAAGGATAAAACGGGAAAGTCTTCCAAGTTTCGACGCGGATTCTGTCGAAAACCCGCAGAATCATTTGTATTATAACACATTTTGCCCGGCAATAGAACCGCCTTCCCGCAGAATAATTTTAGATTTTGCCTTTTCTTAGCCGCGCGAATCGGCTATAATAGAAAGCAAAGGGTTTTGATTTATAAAATCCAAACAGAATCCGGGCGCTTCCTGGAAACAGAAGCGTGCAAAAAACGCAAACGCGGCACAGCGATGCCGCACGAAAGGGCAGGTGTATCCTTCATGCCGACGACATCCTACAGTGTTTCCCTGGACAAAGTCATCAAAGAGCTTTCCTTGGAGACCCTTTATATGCCGGGTCCGCCGGAGAGTTTCCTCGTCACCTCCAGCGACGTCAACCGCCCCGGTCTGGAACTGGGCGGCTTCTTCGACTATTTTGACCCCACGCGCATCATCATCATTGGCAACGCCGAGACCGCTTTCATGAAGCAGCAGTGCAAAGAGGAACTCGAGCATGTGCTTGAGGATATTTTTAAGCAGGGCCCGCCGGCCGTGATTATCGCGCGCAAGCTGCCGGTCTGTGAGGAGCTGTTGACGGCCGCCAAAAAGTATACGATTCCCGTTCTGACGACGGCCGAGTCGACGAGCAGCCTCGTCGCGGCACTCGTCGCCTACTTAAACGTCGAACTCGCCCCGCGCATCACGCGCCACGGCGTCCTCGTCGAGGTCTACGGCGAAGGCGTTTTGATGGTCGGCGACTCCGGCGTCGGCAAAAGCGAGACCGCCATCGAGCTGATTAAGCGCGGCCACCGCCTGATCGCCGACGACGCCGTCGAGATCCGCCGCGTGTCGGCGAAAAGCCTCGTCGGCCAGGCGCCGTCGAATATCCGCCACTTCATCGAGCTGCGCGGCATCGGCATCATCAACGCCCGCCGCATCTTCGGTATCGGCGCGGTCAAGGTTTCCGAAAAGATCAACCTCGTCATCAACCTCGAGCAGTGGGATTCCCACAAGGTCTACGACCGCATGGGCATCGACAGCGAGTACACCGAGATTCTCGGCATCAAGGTCCCCGTCCTGACGATTCCCGTCAAACCCGGGCGCAACCTCGCTGTCATCATCGAAGTGGCCGCGATGAATAACCGCCAGAAGAAGATGGGCTACAATGCCGCCCGCGAGCTGCTGCAGGGCCTGGGGATGGATCTTTCCCTGATCGACGAGCAGGTCACAAAGCGCGATCTCGACATTTAAAATACTTGAAAAGAAAACGGAGAATGCCGCGGGCACTTTTTTGAAAGTGCCGCAGCAAACGGGCCTTTGCGCCCATTTTGACAACGGATCCGGCAAAAAGGGGGCTTTTCAGATATGAACTTTGCAGCGGATCTGCATATGCATACGATTGCTTCCACCCACGCGTACAGTACGCTCGAGGAGATGGCCGCTGCCGCCCGCCGGCGGGGCCTTCGCGCGATCGCCATCACCGACCACGGCGTCACGATGCCCGGCGCGCCGGGAAAATGGTATTTCCACAACCTGAAAGTGGTGCCGCATGTGCTCGACGGCCTGCTCCTTTTGCGTGGACAGGAGACGAATGTGATCGATTACGACGGGCATGTCGATTTGGAGGAAAATTGCAAGGGGGATTTGGACTGGGTCGTCGCCTCCATCCATGACGGCTGCATGCCGCAGGACGAATCCCCCACGCCCGAGAAGGTCACGCGTCTGTGGGAGGCCGTGTGCAAAAACCCGCTGGTCCATGTGATCGGCCACTGCGGTTCGCCGCGCTTTGCTTTCGATTACGAGCGCGTGATCCCGCAGTTCGGCGCGGCCGGCAAGCTCGTCGAGCTCAATGAGGGCACGTTCCACAGCCGGCCGAAGTCCGTTGCGAACTGCCGCCGGATTTTGGAGTTGTGCAAAGCCTACCGCGTGCCGGTCGTCGTGGACAGCGACGCCCATTTTTCGTCGCTCGTCGGCGTGTTCCCCAACGCGGAGAAGCTATTGGAGGAACTCGATTTTCCCGAGGAACTCGTCGTCAATGCGGATTTCGAGCGCCTGAAAGCGTACCTTGCGGCGCATTCCCGCGTGGCGCAGGACCCCTGTTTTGCCCAGCTGTGATTTGCGGGCCCGTTTTGTCAATCTAATCGAGTAGGAAAGAAAGGGAGGACCTTTTTCATGAATAAAATTGAAACGCTCAAACGCGTTGCGGAAAACGCCGGGTGCCTGGTGCTCAAGGATGAGCCGATGAGCCGCCACACGACGTTCCAGATCGGCGGCCCGGCGGACCTGTTCATCGCCGTCAAAGACATCATTGCCTTAAAGGACATCGTCCGTGCGGCGGGGTCATTGGGGGTGCGGCTGCTGCCGTTGGGGAACGGCAGCAACGTGCTTGTCAGCGACGCGGGCGTGCGCGGCGCCGTGCTGTCGCTGACCGGTGATTTCCGCAAGATTACGCTTTCGGACCCGACCACGATTGCCTGCGGTGCGGGCGCGACGCTTGCGGGCCTTTGCAAATTTGCCCAGCGCAATGCACTGACGGGCCTCGAGTTCGCCTGGGGCATCCCCGGTTCCGTCGGCGGCGCTGCGTTTATGAATGCGGGCGCGTTTGAAGGGCAGTTAAGCGACGTGCTCGTCTCCACCACACACGTCACGCGCACGGGCAAGACGGATTCCCTGTTGGGCCCGGAAATGGAGATGGACTACCGCAAGAGCGCCTACCAGAAAAACGGCTGCATCATCACGAGCGTCGTCGTGCGCTTAGAGCCCGGCAACGCCGAACAGATTTCGCTTGTGATGGACGATTATTTCAACCGCCGCAAAGAGCGCCAGCCGCTCGAAATGCCCAGTGCCGGCAGCGTCTTTAAGCGCCCCGACGGCATGTATGCAGGCGCTTTGATCGAGCAGGCGGGCTTAAAGGGCACGCAGGTCGGCGGCGCAATGGTCAGCGAAAAGCACGCGGGCTTCATCGTCAACACCGGCGGCGCCACGTGCGAGGATGTCTTAAAACTCATCGACCAGATCCAGAAGACGGTCTTTAAGAAGAGCGGCGTCCGCCTCGAGTGCGAGATCCGCCCGATCTCTTAAAAGAAGGGGCCGTCTATGGAATTTTTGATCGTAACCGGGCTTTCCGGCGCCGGCAAATCGCGCGCTCTGCATGCGATGGAAGACATCGGCTTTTACTGCATGGACAATATCCCCCCGAAACTCATCCCGGCCGTCTACGACTTGTGCCAGCAGGCGCAGTCGCTGCCCCGCGTCGCGGTCGTCACGGATATCCGCGGCGGGGATATGTTTTCGAGCTTATTTGAGACGCTCGACGAGATGCAGGCCGCGGAAAAGCCGTATAAAATCCTATTCCTGGACGCTTCCGACACCGTGCTGCGCAACCGCTTCCAGGAGACGCGCCGCAAGCACCCGCTCGCGGAGGATACGACGGGCCTGGAACAGGCCGTCAAGCTCGAACGCGAAATCCTGCGCCCCGTGCGCGAGCGCGCGGACTATCTGATCGATACGTCCCTGCTTTCGCCGGCGCAGCTCAAGGAGCGCATTTCCGGCCTGTTTTTGGGCGACGCGTCGGCGGGGCTGCAGATCTACTGCATGAGCTTCGGCTTTAAGTTTGGCATCCCGCCGGAGGCCGACCTCGTGTTTGACGTGCGCTGCCTGCCGAACCCGTACTATATCGATGCCTTGCGCCCGCAGACCGGCTTAGATAAGCCCGTGCAGGAGTACGTGATGCAGTGGGAGCAGTCCAAGGGGCTTTTAAAGCGCCTGTTTGAACTGCTCGACTTCTCGCTGCCGCTTTACTGCAACGAGGGCAAAAGCCAGCTCGTCATCGCCGTCGGCTGTACGGGCGGCCACCACCGCTCCGTCACGTTTGCGCAGGCAATCTACGACCACTTGCTCTCGCAGGGCCGGCGTGTCAGCGTCAATCACCGCGATATCCAGAAGAATTAGAGGGGAATGCCGTGTCGTTTTCGTCCCGGGTCAAACAGGAATTTTGTAAAGCAAAGCTGCAGCGCGCGTCCCAAAAGCGGGCGATGTGCTACGGCTTATTGCTGTTTGGGCGCAGCTTTGGGGAAAAGGGGATTTCGCTGCAAAGCGAGTGCGTTGCGGCGGTCAAGCTCGCGGCGGACCTCCTCGCGGAATTGACCGGCGCCATCGTCTCTACCCAAACGGCCCTGCGCCGCGCGACGCATGCGGTGTGCACGCTTTCTGTGCCCGACAGCGGCGATGTTCTGCGTGTACTCTCCTATTTTGGCCACACCGGCCGCGAGGTCCATCTGCGCTTAAACCGCGCAAACCTCGAGGAGGACACCACCCTCATCTTTTTGCGCGGGGCGTTCCTCGCGTGCGGTACGGCGTTCGACCCGGAAAAGCACTACCGCGTCGAATTTGTCACGCCGCGCATGCATCTGGCGCAGGACCTGTGTACGCTGCTTTTGGAGCTGCCGCTTTCCCTGCATGTGCGCCTGTCGCGCCGCGGCGCTTCCTATGTGGTATACCTGCACGGGGAAGCGGGCGTGGAGGATTTCCTGACGGCGCTCGGCGCGCCGAACGCCGCGATGGACGTCATGCAGGCGCGCATGCTCAAGGAGGTGCGCAACCAGGTCAACCGCCAGACAAATTTTGAGGCGGCCAACATCGCAAAAACCGCCTCCGCCGCAGCGCGCCCCATCCGTGCGCTGCAAACGCTCTTCGCCTCAGGCGGCACGCTCGAAAGCCTGCCGCCCGAATTGCGCGCGCTTGCGCGGCTGCGTTATGAAAACCCGGACCTTTCCCTGCGCGAACTCGGACAGCGCCTCGACCCGCCGCTGTCGCGCTCCGGCGTCAACCACCGCCTGCAGCGCATCACGCAGATCGCCGAAAAGGCTGCCCGTGAAAAAACCGGCGCCTCTTCCTTTTGATACATTTGTGAAAGGAGCGGCATACGTTTGTTTGTTCATCTGCATCTGCACACCGAATATAGTCTCCTAGACGGCGCCTGCCGCATCGAGCAGCTTTTGGATCTGGCCAAAGCGCGCGGCGATCAAGCCGTTGCCATTACGGACCACGGCGTTTTGTACGGCGCCGTCGATTTTTATAAGGCCGCCAAAAAACGCGGCATCAAGCCGATCATCGGCTGCGAGGTTTACGTCGCCCCGCGCACGCGCTTCGACCGCACGCGCGAGCTCGACGCCGAAAACCGCCACCTCGTGCTTCTGTGCGAAAACCAGACCGGCTACCAGAACCTCATCAAGCTCGTCAGCCTTTCCTGGACCCAGGGCTTTTACAGCAAGCCGCGCGTCGATTTGGAGCTCTTAAAACAGTACCACGAGGGCCTAATCGCCTTGTCCGCGTGCCTGGCCGGCGAAATCCCGCGCCGCCTGTGCGCAAACGACTACGACGGCGCGAAAGCGGCCGCCGGGCGGTATGCGGACATTTTTGGCCCCGACCACTTTTACCTTGAATTGCAGGACCACGGCATCCCCGAGCAAAAGCGTGTAAAGGAGGGCCTTTTAAAGCTCTCGCGCGAGCTCTCGCTGCCTTTGGTCGCGACGAACGACTGCCATTATCTGACGCGCGATGATGAGGAGATGCACCGCGTTTTGTTGTGCATCCAGACCGGCAAAACACTGTCGGAGGATTCCGGCTTCGCGTTTTCGGGCGCCGAGTTTTACTATAAGACGGAAGAGGAGATGCGCGCGCTGTTCCCCGACACGCCGGAAGCCTGCGATAACACCGCACGCATCGCCGAACGCTGCAACGTCGAGTTCGAATTCGGCAAGACGAAGCTGCCGCACTTTGAAACGCCCACGGGCGAGGAAAACGTCGCGTATTTCCACCGCCTCTGCACGGAAGGTATGCATCGCCGCTACGGCGATGCACCGTCCGAAGAGGTGCACAAGCGCCTCTCCTACGAGCTCGAAACGATCGACAAAATGGGTTATACGAATTATTATCTGATCGTCCACGACTTTGTCCGCCACGCCAAAGAGGTCGGCATCCCCGTCGGCCCCGGACGCGGCTCCGGTGCGGGGAGTCTGGCGGCGTACTGCATCGGCATCACGAACATCGACCCGATTCGCTACGATTTGCTGTTTGAACGCTTTTTAAATCCCGAGCGCGTGAGCATGCCGGATTTTGACATCGACTTTGCCGACGACCGCCGCGGCGAAATGATCGATTATGTCGTCCAGAAATACGGCGAAGACCACGTCGCACAGATCGTCACGTTCGGCACGATGGCCGCGCGCGCCGCAATCCGCGACGTCGGCCGCGTCATGGGGATGCCCTACGCCGCCGTCGATACCGTTGCAAAGCTCGTGCCCAATGAGCTGCACATCACGCTCGAAAAGGCGCTCAAAACGTCCCGCGCCCTGCGCGAACGCTACGAGCAGGACCCCGAGGTCCACCGCCTGCTTTCGATGGCGCAAAAAATCGAAGGCATGCCGCGCAACGCCTCCACCCACGCGGCCGGCGTTGTGATTACGGACCAGCCCGTCGACGCCTACGTGCCGCTCTCGAAAAACGGCGACGCCGTTGTGTGCCAGTACACGATGACGGCGCTCGAGGAGCTCGGCCTTTTGAAGATGGACTTTTTGGGGCTGCGCAACCTGACAATCCTGCGCGACGCCGAGCGCACGATCCAGAAAGACCACCCGGATTTCTCCGCCGAGGACGTCCCGCTCGACGCGAAAGAGGTCTATGCGATGCTCTCGCGCGGGGAGACGGACGGCGTGTTCCAGTTCGAGTCCGGCGGCATGCGCAATGTCATCATGCAGCTTTCCCCGGAGAGCATTGAAGACCTCATCGCGGTCGTCGCGCTGTACCGCCCCGGCCCGATGGAGTCAATCCCGCGTTATCTTGAAAACCGCCACCACCCCGAAAAAATCACATACCTGCATCCCTTGCTGGAGCCCATCTTAAAGGTCACCTACGGCTGTATCGTCTATCAGGAACAGGTCATGCAGATTTTCCGCACGCTCGCGGGCTACAGCCTTGGCCGCGCCGATATCGTGCGCCGTGCCATGAGCAAGAAAAAGCACGACGTCATGGAGCGCGAAAAGGAAATCTTCCTGCACGGCCTTGTCGATGCGGACGGGCAGGTCGAGGTGCCCGGCTGCGTGCGCCGCGGCATCGACGAGGAGACGGCCTTAAAAATCTATGGCGAGATGGAGAGCTTCGCGTCCTATGCGTTTAATAAGTCCCACGCGGCGGCTTACGCGATTCTGGCGTATCAGACGGCCTATCTCAAGTGCTTTTATCCGCGCGCCTATATGGCGGCCTTAATGACGAGTACGCTCGACCAAACGGCCAAACTGGCCCGCTATATCGATACGTGCGGAAAGCTCCAAATCCGCGTGCTGCCCCCGCATATCAACGAAAGCGGCGCGGGCTTTACGGTCGAGGGCGAAAACCTGCGTTTCGGGCTTTTGGCCGTGCGCAATTTAGGCCGCGCGCTGATCGAAAAGATTTTGCAGGAGCGCCGGCGCGGCGGGCCGTTCCCCTCGTTTGTCTCGTTTTGCGAGCGCCTGTACGGCACCTATAACCGCCGCGCGCTCGAAAGCCTCGTCGCCTGCGGCGCGTTCGACGGCCTCGGCTACAACCGCCGCGAATTGTTCGTCGCGGTCCCCGGCGTCCTTTCCTGGCTCGAAAGTGACCGCCGCCGCAACGTCGAAGGGCAGCTTGGCCTGTTTGGCACCGGGGCAGGGGAGACACAGCCGATCCGCCTCGAGCATATGGAGGATTTTTCGCAGGCCAAACGCCTGGAGATGGAAAAGGAAGTCGCCGGCATGTATTTGAGCGGCCATCCGATGGCCGCCTATGCCGGCCATTACCGCGACTTCGGCGCTGTGCCGGTCGGCGATGTGCTCGAAGCCGGCGAAGGGGGCAGCCGCTTTTCCGACGGCGACTATATCCGCCTGCTCGGATTGGTCGACCACATCCAGACAAAGTCCTCGCGCGGCGGCGAAATGGCGTTTGTCACGCTTGAAGATTTTTACGGCAGCATCGAAGTCCTCGTCTTTTCCCGCCAGTGGGAGGTTTACCGCTCGCTTCTGGGCAGCGGCCGCGTGCTGTGCGTTTCCGGACGCATCAGCGTGCGGGAAGAGGAGGCGCCAAAGCTTCTGTGCGACCGCGTCGAGGATGCCGAACACGTAAAAGAGGCCGTTCCCCAAAAAGACGGCTCTAAAAAGCGCGGGAAAGCGGACGCTCCGAAGCCGTCCGCCACCCCTCCGGCGCCGCAGCCCGCCGGAAAGCACGTAAAGCCCGGCCTTTACCTGCGCGTTTCCTCAAAAGAGGACCCCGCCCTTTCGCGCGCGCGCCGGTATCTCGCCATTTTCGACGGGAAAACGCCGCTTTATATCGTCTTCCAAAAGGAAAATCAGATGTACTGCGCGCCCAGGCGCGAAGGGGTGGAGGTAAATTCTGTACTACTTGCGGCGCTCAAAGAGCTGCTCGGCGACAAAAATGTCGCATATGTTCAATAATCACAACAATTCAAGAGGAATTTTTCTATATCGAACGCTTGTAGTTGTATCGGATATCTTTTATAATAGAGAAAGAAAGATAGAAGGAAACACCGCGGTGCTGTGCAAAAAACCGCGGGGATTTTGGAGCAGGAGGTTTTTACAATGAGTGAAAAGTCTATTGCCGTTTTGACCAGCGGCGGCGACGCACCGGGCATGAACCCGGCTGTTCGTGCGGTAGTGCGCGCGGGCCTGGCGATGGGATTCGGCGTGAAAGGCGTGCGCCGCGGCTACAATGGCTTGTTAAACGGCGACGTCGTCGACATGAACCTGCGCAGCGTGTCCGACATCATCGGGCGCGGCGGCACGGTTCTCTACACTGCCAGAAGCCCCGAATTCAACACGCCCGAAGGCGTCCAGAAGGCAGCCAAGGCGTGCCAGGAGATGGGCGTTGTCGGTGTCGTCGTCATCGGCGGCGACGGCTCGTTCCGCGGCGCGCGCGACCTGACGGCAGCCGGCATCCCGTGCATCGGCATCCCCGGCACGATCGACAACGACATTGCCTCCAGCGAATACACGATCGGTTTTGACACGGCGATGAATACCGCGCTGGAAATGATCGACCGCATCCGCGATACCGCAGAGTCCCATGACCGCTGCAGCGTCGTGGAAGTCATGGGCCGCCGCTGCGGCGATTTGGCGCTGCAGGTCGGTGTGGCCGTCGGTGCAACGACGATCCTTGTGCCGGAAGTCCCGTGGGATTTCCGCCGCGACATCATCGGCCGCATGCAGTTCGCGTTAAAGACCGGCAAACACCACTTCATCATCATGGTCGCCGAGGGCGTCGGCGGCACGGAAGAGCTCGCAAAGCACATCGAGTGGACGACCGACATTGAGACGCGCGCGACCATCCTCGGCCACGTGCAGCGCGGCGGTTCCCCGACGCTGCGCGACCGCGTCGTCGCGAGTGAAATGGGCTACCGCGCGGTGAAGCTGCTGCAGGAAGGCCACAGCAACCGCGTCGTTGTCATGCAGGGCGGCAAGATTGTCGATATGGACATCACGGAAGCGCTCGAGATGAAGCGCCCGTTCAATATGGAACTCTACCGCATTGCCCACGAGATCTCGATTTAAGTTTCGCAAAAAAGCAAACGCTTCTGCGGGCGGCGCCCCTTTTCGGTGGGGTGCCGCCCTTTTTATGCGGTGTAGCTTACAAAAATTTTTGTAAACCATTGACTTTTTCTGCGGAATCGCATATGCTGTAGGTATACAAAAAATCTTCCCCAGGGTTCTCGGAGGACCGTGTATCGCAATACACAGGTCGGAAAAGAGGTCGGGTGCGCCCGGTTATTTGCAAGGATAACCGGGCGCTTTTTTACAGCCCATTTGGGGAGAAAGCCGTTTCGCTTTCAGAATAGGAGGAGAACACAAGTTTATGGATTCCACCGCCCTTTTTGCAAGGACCGCGCCGCGGCGGCTCTTTTTTACTGCCGCAATCCCGGGCGCCATCAGTATGCTGGCATCCTCGCTCTACCAAACGCTGGACGGCGTCTTTGTCGGCCAGTTTTTAGGTGCGACCGCCTTTGCCGCCATCAACCTCGCAATGCCGTTCGTCATCATCAACTTTTCCCTGGCCGATTTGATTGGCGTCGGTTCGGCCGTCCCCATCGCCGTCAGCTTAGGGCGCGGGGAGCACGAGGAGGCCAACAACCTGTTTACGTGCGCCTGTTTGATGATTGTCGCCGTCGGCGTGCTGTTAGGCGGTGTGATTTTTGCGGCGGCGCCGGCGCTGATCCAATTTATGGGTGCGGAAGGGACGTTTGCCGCGCTCGCCGTGCAGTACCTGCGCGTGTACGCGCTGTGTTCGCCGTTTACGACGATGATTTTTGCGCTGGACAATTTTCTGCGCATCTGCGGCTATATCCGCGGCAGCATGGGGCTGAATATCTTGATGTCCGTTCTGTGCTGCGGGCTTGAGCTTTTGTTTCTCGGCGTGTTCCATTGGGGCATCTGGGCCTCGGCCTTGGCGTCGAGCGGCGGCATGTTCGTCTGCGTGCTCGTCGCACTTTCCCCGTTTTTCCGCGGGAAAGCGCTGCTGCATTTTTGTAAGCCCCGCTTCCAGCTGCGGCGCATCCGGCAGATCGTCGCCTGCGGCAGCCCGAATTTCCTCAATAACATTGCCGGCCGCATCGCGTCGATCCTCTTTAATTTCCTGCTTGTGCGCATGGGCGGCGAGACGGCCGTCTCGGTTTATGGCATCCTGATGTTCGTCGACGGCTTTATCCAGCCGCTGCTCTACGGCATGTGCGATTCCCTGCAGCCGGCCGTCGGCTACAACTGGGGCGCGCAGAAGCTCTCCCGCGTGCGGGCCATCGAGAAGTATTGCTTTACGGCCAGCGCCGCCGTCTCCATTCTGTCGGCCGCCGCGACCGCGCTGTTTCCCGAACAGATTACGTGTCTGTTTGTCTCGAACGCCGGCGGAGAAATCCTGCAGATGGCGGTCTTTGCGCTGCGCCTGTTCAGCTTGACGTACGTGACGCGCTGGTTCTCGTTTGCGACGCAGAGCTATATGCTCGCGGTCGAAAAGCCCCTGCCGGCCTCGCTGATTTCCGTGTCCACCGCACTGGTGTTCCCGGTTTTGTTCGTGCTTTTATTCTGGCCGCTGGGATTGACGGGCATCTGGATGAATTTTGCCGCGACGAGTGTGCTCGCCGCCGTTTTGTCGGCGGTCGTGCTGCGCCGGGAGCGCGCGGACCTGCACCGCCCGGATGCCCCCGATGTGCCGCGCGGCTGATGTTCCCGCCTGCAAGGGGCAAAACCCGTTGCAACCTTTGCCCAAAACGTCTACAATAGGGAAGGACGCATCCGCGCAAATAAATTTTGAAAACGACACAAGGAGGATGTTTATGGAACAGCAACACGTCGACTTTGGGTTTGGCTGCATGCGGCTTCCACTTTTTCACCCCGACGACCCGGTCTCGTTTGATTACGACAAGATCGAAGCCCTGTTTGACGCCTTTTTGGCGCAGGGATTTACGTATTTCGATACGGCGTATACGTACCACGGCTACCACGGCGAGGAGGCCGTCCGCAAGGCCCTCGTCGAGCGCTACCCGCGCGACCGTTTCCGCCTGGCCACGAAACTGCCGCTGCGTGACTTAAAGGGCAAAGAGGATCTGGAGCGCATCTTTTCGGAACAGCTCCAAAACTGCGGTGTCACGTTCTTTGACTGCTATCTGCTGCACAACATGGGCACGAATGTCTATGAAAAATGCCGGCAGCTCGAGGTCTTCGACTTCGCAGTCCGGAAAAAGGCCGAAGGGAAGATCCGGAAGGTCGGCATGTCCTTCCACGATATGCCGGCGCTGCTGGACGAAATCCTCGCCCAGTATGGGGACAAGCTCGATTTCCTCCAGCTGCAGGTAAACTACGTCGATTGGGACCAGCCAAACGTCGAGTCCCGCCGCTGCCTCGAGATTGCCCGCAAGTATCAAAAGCCCGTCATCGTCATGGAGCCCTGCAAGGGCGGCACGCTCGTCCGCCTGCCCGCCGAAGCCCAGGACCTGCTGCGCCAGGCGCGCCCGGAGGCCTCCAACGCCTCTTGGGCGATGCGCTTTGCCGCCAGCCAGCCGGGGGTGGTCTGCGTCCTTTCCGGCATGAATACGCTCGAACAGGTTGCCGATAACGCCAACACGTTCCGCCATTTCGAGCCCATCACGCCCGAAGACCTCGCGGTAATCCAGAAGGCTACCGCCGTTATCGAGCGGAATACGCCAATCCCCTGCACGGGCTGCGGCTACTGCACGCACGGCTGCCCGAAGGACATCGCCATCCCGCAGTACTTCGCGCTTTATAACAACCTCTCCCGCACAACGGGCAGCTTCTCAAGCCAGGCGGTCTATTATAACAACATCGCCCTGCGCCACGGCAAGGCCTCCGACTGCATCGGCTGCAAGCAGTGCGAACGCGCCTGCCCGCAGCATTTGGAAGTGACGGCCTTTTTGAAGGACGTTGTCGAAGCCATCGAAAAGCGGCCGTTTTTGCCGAGCAGCCCACAGCCGAAAGCGGACGCGTAAGTTCCCCAAAAGCCAAAGCCTGCGGCCTTTTGGGAGAAAGGCCTGCTTTTGTTCCCATTTTAAAATCTTAGATGCGTATGGCCCCGGAATTTCCCGTTCCGGGGCTTTTCCTTTTCATGCGGCGGGCTTGCGCGGCCAAAGGAGCCTTTCGGATGGACTTGCATTCCCATTTTCATGGTGTTACAATATGTTTTACAGCAAATGAAGTTTCCGTCAGCAAACAAGGGCCCCGGAAAGGAATTTTCCCATCGATTCCTGCCGGGCCCGATTGGATGAGGTGCAGTATGCAGTTTTCTCTTTCCGCGTTTACCGAATGGGTTTGTGCGATGCAGGCACAGAAGCCGTTCGGCTACCAGACTCTTTTTAAGCTGCTGGAACAGTCTTATGGCATATGGCAGTTTCTTTTGGTTGAAAATCGGGACGGCCCGTCGTCTTTGGAGCACAAACCCCATCGGCAGCCTTTCCCGTTTGCGTGCAGGAATCTCGATTATGACCTAGTGAAGGCCTTCTTTTCCAAGCACCCGGACCCCTTTTGCCGGGCCATGCCGCCAAAGGCGCTTTTGGAAAAAGGCATGGTCACGCTCGAGGAGGCACTACCCGGCGACCCGGCGGCGCAGGCGGCGTATCGCCAATTTCTCAAGCGCGCCGGCGCATCGCAGGAACTCTGCCTGTATCTGCAAGAGGACGGCCGTTATCTGGCGGCCTTGTCCATTTTTCCGGAGCGCCCGCTTTCGGACTCGGAGCGGGAAATTTTCAAAAGCACCGGCCGGTGCATCGCGCAGCAGTATATTCTGGAAAAGAGGCGGAGAACGGAGCAGCAGAAGTGTTTTCATGAATTCTTTGATGGGGTTCATATCGGTGTGGCCGTCTTAGACCAGGAGATGAAAATCCTCGATCAAAATCGGACGTTCTCCGATTTTTGCGAAATCATCGTGCACAACGGTTCTTTCGATACCGACACGGGGGACAGTGTCCCGTTTTGCGCGAAAGAGAAGAATTACGCGCAGTGCGTGATCGACCATCTGGGTGCAAACCTCATCCTGAAACCGGAAAGGATTAAGATCGACTGCCTGCTTTACAATTACCGGGTGTACGTCAAGCCGATCGCGTTCCGGGAAATGTTTGGCGGCCTTCGCACGGCGATGTGCGTCTATCTGACGGAATACCAGAAAATCCGCGACCAATGGGTGCTGGCCACGCTGGACACGCTGACGCCGCGGGAACGGGAGATCTTGACGATGATGGCGTACGGCTACGACAACCGCGAAATCGAACAGCGGTGCTTTATTTCCCCCAATACGATCAAAACGCATCAGCGGAATATCTATCAGAAGTTTAATGTCGCCAACAAGACGGAGCTCATTTCGAAACTGTACCTGATGAGCTACCGGCATAAATAGAGCCATTGGAATTTCCATATAGTTTGAAGAGTTGGGCCCTGGCCGCAAAAGCGGTCGGGGCCCGTTTTTTGATTTTTGGCATCCTCCTTATGGATGAATTTTCGGATTTCCTTTGCATTTTGAAAGATGAAAAAAAGGCATCAAAATCGCCCTGCAAAGAGGATGAGTACTTTTCCATAAGTTGTATAGTAAAAGCAGAGAAAAAATATCGAAAGTATAAAAGGAGGCAAAGACAGTGAAAATTTCGGTTTGCGGAAAAGGCGGCTGCGGCAAGAGTACGATTGTCACGCTTCTGGCAAGGGAACTGGCCGCGCGCGGCGAGGAAGTCCTGATCGTTGACGCGGACGAATCCAACTATGGCCTGCACCGACACCTCGGCATGGAAAAGCCGGAAGATTTCATGGAGTATGTCGGCGGGAAAGCAGGCTTCCTGCAAAGCCGCGGGACGGATCCCAAAGCGTTCCTGAACCAATATTTTAAGGGTCCATGGACCTTATCGGACATTCCGGAGAAGTATCGGACCGAAAAAGACGGCATCAAGCTCATGTGCAGCGGAAAGATTCAGGCGGTCGGCGAGGGGTGCGCGTGCCCGTTCCATTCCGTGTTAAAGGCCTTTGTCGCGCACTTGCAGCTTGCGGACCACCAGGTGGCCATTTTGGACATGGAAGCCGGCATCGAGCATTTCGGCCGCGGCATCGACAGCGAAATGGATTTGCTGTTCATGGTGCTCGACCCGTCGTATGAATCGATCCAGCTGGCGAAAAAGATTGCGGTAATGGCGGCCGCGATCGGGAAACCCGTCTACTACCTCTTAAACCGCGTCGATGCGGCCGCGCAGCAGGTCCTCATCGATGCGGTTCCCGACGAGGATAAGGTTGCCTGTGTGATTCCGGTAAACCCGGTGCTCCTCGCCGGGGGCCTTTCCGGCAGCGCGCTTACCGTGCGGCTTCCGGAAATCGGCAGAGTAGCGGACCTGATTACGGGCTGAGCATTTTCAAAAAACAGATTTTGGAGCGGTATTTATGATTACAGTTGGCATTGACTGCGGGACACAGCGGACGAAGGCCGTATTGGTCCGGGACGGGGCCATTCAGTCCACGGCGGTTACCCGCACGGCGTTTGACACAAACAAGGCGGCCTCGGATGTGTTGGATCTGCTTTGCAGCGGCAGCGGCCTTCCCCGGGAGGCGGTGGACCGCATCTATAAGACGGGCATTGGCGCACCGACCATCTCGTTCGGGGACGGACAGGTCAACGAAATCATGTCTGCCGCGGCGGGCGTCGGCGCACTGGCCCCTTCCTGCAGGTGCATCTTAGACCTCGGCGCGGAGCGGAACCGGGCCATCCGTCTCAGCGAGCAGCATATTGTTAAGGGCTACGAGGTCAACGACAAATGCGCTTCCGGCAGCGGGACCTTTTTGGAGGCGATGGCCCGCGTGCTGGAAACCCCCATCGAATCGTTCGGTGCGCTTGCCTTGCAGCACAAAAAGGACATTACCCTTTCCGCGCAGTGCGTGGTGTTCGTCGAGTCCGAGGTGATTTCGCTGATCCATCAAAATGAGCAGGCGGCCGATATCGCGTGGGGCGTTTTGACGAGTGTGGCGTCTCACATTTCCGCGCTGGTGCAGCGGCTCGGCAAAGTGGAACGGGTGTGTGCGATTGGGGGCCTGACGTTAAACCGCGGCCTGATCGAGGCGCTCAACAGGGAAATAAAGCAGGAAGTCACGGTGGCGCCTTGTGCGGAATATGCGAGTGCTTACGGCGCCGCGCTGCTTGCCGCGAAAACGTGAGGAGGGACTCAAATGGCGGAAGAATTTTGGAGATGGTCGGAAACGAGCTGGCGGAACCCCGACCTCGAAGGATGGCAGGAAGGCACCCTGACGGCGGGGGTGGACATCGGCTCCACGAGCACGCAGGCGGTGCTTCTGTCCGACAAACGGCTCGTCACCTACGCCAGCATCCGCACCGGCGCAAACAGCAAGGATTCGGCCCACAACGCGATGCGGAAGGTCTTCGATCTGACGGGCCTGCGCCGGGAAGACATCGCGTTTACCGTTGGGACCGGCTACGGCCGGGTCAATGTGCCATTCGCCGATAAGACCATTACGGAAATTACCTGCCACGCCAAAGGCGCCCATTACATCTATGGCCCGACGGTGCGGACCATCCTCGATATGGGCGGCCAGGACTGCAAGGCCATCCACTGCGACGAAACCGGCCGGGTCGTCTCCTTCATGATGAACGACAAGTGCGCGGCCGGGACCGGCAGAGGCATGGAGGTCATCGCGGACCTTCTGGGCGTCCCAATCGAGGAAATCGGCGAACGCTCCCTGCAGGTCGAAAAGGACCCGCCGCCGATTACCAGCCAGTGCGTGGTCTTTGCAAAGACCGAGGTCGGCCACCTGATGCGGGAGGGCTGGACGAAGGAGCAGGTCCTGGCCGCTTACTGCGAGGCCATGGCGGAGCGCGTGGCGCGCCTGCTGCGCCAGAATGAAATGGTGGAGGATTTCGCCATTACCGGCGGCATCGCCAAGAATATCGGCGTTGTCAAGCGCATCGAAAGGCTGATGCACGTCAAAGCCCTGCAAAGCGATTACGATTCCCAGATCGCCGGCGCCCTGGGCGGTGCCGTTTTGGGGTATGACTTGCTGCAGCGCAGGAAAAAACGCGCACGGAAAACGGAGTGAACAAGATGCTTTGTCATTATGGTTATGAAGACGGCAGCGGCTTTTATTATATCCGGATCGATACGGACAAGTGCTGTACTTGTGCGGAAAAACCGTGTGTCCAAGCGTGCCCGGCCGGCTTGTTTGCGGTCTGCCTCGACGATTACGACGAAGAGGTCGTGGAAATCCGGGAAGAAGCCCGCAACCGGCTGAAAGAACGGTGCACGGTTTGCAAAAACCGCGAAAACGCCGGCCAGAGTCCCCGCTGCGTGCAGGCCTGCCCATTCGATGCCCTGCAGCACACGTGGTGACGGGAAGGCCCTCCAAACGCAAATCTATCCCATTGACGATTCTTACATAAAGGAGCATGAGAGTATGAAACCAACGATAGCAATCGATAATGCGTATATCGAAAGCTGGAAGCAGAAAGGCGGCAAGGTCGTCGGCACGGTCTGCTGCCACATTCCCGAAGAGATCATCCACGCCGCGGGCATGCTGCCCGTCCGGATCCGGGGCACGGAGTGCACCGACGACCGCGACGGCGAGCTGTGGATGACCGACTATGCGTGTGGATTCTGCAGGGCCTGCCTGCAGAACCTGATCGGCGGGAAGTACCATTTCCTCGACGGCATTGTCATTTCGGACGGCTGCATGTTCGTGCAGCGCCTGTACGATAACTGGAAAGTGATTGGAAACACAAAGTGCAAGGTAAACCTCAATGTCCCGAGAAATCACGACCACCTGGCCGTCGACTATTTTGTGGATGAGCTGAAAATCTTGAAGGAAGAGATGGAGAAGCTCTCCGGCCGTGAAATCACGGATGAGGCCCTCAACGCTTCGATTGACCTTTACAACGAAACCCGTGCGCTGATCCGCGAGCTTTTCAGCCTCACGAAAGGCGAGCACCCGCTTGTCAGCGGCACCGAGACGCTGCAGTGGACCATCAAGGCCATGTCCATGCCAAAGGAGATCTATAACCAGGAGCTCAAAGCCTTTATCGAGGAGGCAAAGGGCCGCGAACCGATCACGGGATACGGCGCAAGGCTCATGATGATTGGCTCGGCGGTGGACGATCCGGACTATGTCCATATCTTCGAAGAGCACGGCGGCCTGATCGTCACGGATTATAACTGCTACGGCACCCGCTATCTGTGGCAGGATGTCACCCGGAAAGAGGGGGAGACGCCATTGCGGTCCATCGCGCGTTCGTATCTTGAAAAATTGACCTGCCCGCGGATGACCGACCTGCACGACGAGATGTACGAGGATATGCTGCGCCTGGCCAAGGAATTCGACGTGGACGGCATCGTCTACGTCCGCCTCAAGAACTGCTGCCTGTGGGGCGGCGAGAGCGTATTCTTCTACGACCGGTTTAAAGAGGACGGCTATCCGGTACTGACATTGGAAAAAGAAGAAATTACAACGAATGCCGGCCAGGTTGGCGTTCGCGCGGAAGCGTTTGTAGAAATGCTTGAAGGAGGTACAGACTGATGAACGACACGAAGACAAACGAAATCCATGAAGTGGATTTGCTGCCGGATGTACATAAAGAAGTCGTCAATATGTACAACCACATGAAGGCAAAGCATCCGGACCGCCTGTGGATGGCGCAGCTGCAGATGGACCACTGGAACGACATCTGCACGGCCCATGAGCGGGGCAAAAAGCTGATCCTGACCAGCACGAATACGCCTGCGGAGCTGATTTATGCATTTGACGCGGTGCCGTTCGTGCCGGAAACGCTGATCATGCGCTACGCAAATTCGGATAAGACGTTTAAGTATCTGGATCTCGCGGACCAATACGTCAGCCACCAGCTCTGTTCCATCAATCGCGGGCAGATCGGCTACTATTTGTCGGGGGATTTGAAGATGAAGCCGGACGCGGTCCTCTCCACGGTCACGCCGTGCGACTCGTCCCGCGTGGCCTATACGGCTGCCTCGAAAATCCTCGGCGTGCCCAGCTTCTGCCTGGATACGCCATACCGGCAGGATGAGCGCGGCTACCGGTACATTGGCGAACAGATCAAAGAGGCCTGCAGGTTTTTGGAAGAGGTCACGGGCAACAAGCTCGACTGGGACCGCTTTCGGGAGATCCTCGAGCGCGGGAACGAGGCGGCGCGCCTTTTGACGGCATGCTCCAAGCTCCGTCAGATTACGCCCTGCCCGCTTCCGGGCAGCCTGCTCGTGCTCAACGAAATGGTCGGCGGCATGATGGGCAGCCAAGGGGCCGTCGATTTCCTGCAGGCCGAATACGATTACGGCGTCCGCAACGTAAAGGCCGGCCGCGGCGTCACGCCGGGCAAAGAGCAATTCCGTGTCATCTGGCTGCAAAACATGCTCTGGAACAACGCGGGCATCGTCGGCTGGATGGAAAAGGCCTTTAACGCGGTGCTCGTGATGGACGGCTTCGGCTACGAAGGTTACCAGGTCATCGATACCTCCTCAAAAGACAGCGTCTTCCTGGGCCTTGGCCAGCGCACGCTGAATTCGCCGATGGTGCACGGCGCCTCCGGCCCTGCGGAACCGTGGATCAAGATGGTCGACCGCATGATCGGCGAATACAAGGTAAACGTCGCGATGTTCGCAGGCCATGTGGGATGCAAGCACACGTGGGCCGCCAGCAAGCTCGTGAAGGATTATATTTATGAAAAGTACGGCCTGCCGACGCTGACGTTTGACGAGGACGGCATCGATATCCGCTACCAGACGGCGGACCAGATCAAGGCAACGATTACGGAATATATGGAGACCTTGATCGCAAATCAGAAGAAGCAGGGATGATTGTATGGGAAAGGGAAAAACAGTTGCCATCACCGGCAAAGGCGGCACCGGGAAATCCATCATCGCCTCGTTGATGGTCACGATGCTCGCAAAGCGGTATCCCGGCGAGGTATTGGCCATCGATGCGGATTCGGCGATGAGCCTGCCCTATACGCTGGGCATCCAGGTGGATCCGAAAAAGACCATCACCGCCATGCGCCGTTCAATTGTGGGCTATAACGACGTCAAAAAGAAGATGAACGACCGCCCCATGCGGGAGGTCATCCGCGATATCGTCCATCACGGGGACGGCTTTGACCTTTTGCTGATGGGCCGTCCGGAAGAGCCGGGCTGCTACTGCGCGGTCAACGACCTTCTGCGCCACGGCATAGATATGCTCGTGCAGGATTATCGGATTTCGATTGTCGATGGGGAAGCCGGGCCCGAGCAGATCAACCGCCGGGTCTTAAAGAATCTCGATACGCTTTTGGTCGTCTCGGATATGTCGGCCAGAAGCCTTGAGACGGCCCGCGGCATCGTGAAAATTGCGCTGGCCAATGAAAACGGCATTAGCGTCCGCAAGGCCGGCCTCGTCTTAAACCGGGTCAAAAACGACCAGCCGCTGCAGGCGCTCGTCGAGAAAGTCGGCGTGCCGGTCGTCGGCTCCATCCCGGAGGACCCGATCCTCAATCAATACGACCGGGAAGGCAGATCGCTGCGGGAACTCCCGGCAGAAGCGGTGAGCATCGCGGCGGTGGAAAGCATTTTGCAAAGCGTATTGGCGGATTGATTTTTAGAAGGATTGATTTTTAGAAAATGAAAGAAGGATCGCAACATGAGCAAAGTAAAATCGATGCAGGAAGCGCTGGACCTTATCAAAGACGGTTCGGTTGTCGCCGCGACGGGCTTTGTCCTTTGGGGGCTGGCCGACGAGGTCTTTAAGGCCGTGGAGGACCGTTTCCTCGAGACGGGCCACCCGAACAATCTGACCTGCGTCTATACCGGCAGCGCCGGCTTGGAAGACAGCGGCTTTGACCGTTGGGCGCACGACGGCTTGATCGGGAAGATCATTATGGGCCACACCGGCTTAAACCCGAAGATTCCCGCGTACATCAACGCCAACAAATGCCAGGCCTATAACTTCCCGATGGGCGTCGTGCAGAACATGTACCGCGCCTCCCTGCAGGGGAAAAAGGGGTTTTTGAGCAAGATCGGCTTAAAGACGTTCGTTGACCCCCGTTTAGACGGCGGCAAGATGAACGACGTGACGACGGAAGAGATCGTCAAGCTCGTCGAGTTTGACGGCGAGGAATGGCTCTGCTATCCGGTCCCGAAATTTGATGTCGCGATCATCCGCGGGACAACGGCCGACGAAAACGGCAATGTTTCCGTCGAGGATGAGTGCGGCCCGATGAACATGCGGGATCTGGCCATGGGCGTCAAGGCCTGCGGCGGCAAAGTCATCGTGCAGGTCAAAAACCTTTCCGGCAGTAAGCTTCCGGGCGCGTCCATCGAGATTCCGGGCGTGTTTGTCGATGCGGTGGTCGTCTCGAAGGAGCCGGAAAAATACCATAGAATGACGAGCAAGATCTATTACGACGCTTCCCGCACGGGCCGGTTCGATATTCCCGTGGATTCCATGGAGGCGCTGCCGCTCAATGTCCGCACCGTCATTGCCCGCCGCTGCGCGATGGAGTTAAAGCCGGAATCCATCGTCAACCTCGGCATCGGCATCCCGACGCTGGTCGCGTCCGTCGCAGGGGAAGAGGGCTTCAGCGACGATTTGATTATGAGCGCGGAAGACGGCATGCTCGGCGGCATCCCCGGGACCGGCGACACGTTCGGCTGTGCGGTCAACACGATGGGCACGCTTTCGATGGCCTATAACTTCGACCTCTACGACGGCGGCAACCTCTCCATGGCCGTGGAAGGATTGGCGGAATGCGACGCGAAGGGCAACATCAACGTCGGGAAATTCGGCACCATGATGCCCGGCTGCGGCGGATTTATCGACGTCACCCAGCCGACACCGCTCGTCATCTTTGCCGGCACCTTTACGGCCGGCGGCGCGAAGTATGCGGTCGGCGACGGCAAGCTGACAATCCTCCAGGAAGGCAAATCCAGAAAATTCCGCGAACACGTGCAGCAGGTTACGTTCAGCGCGGAATATGCGGCCCAGAGCGGCCAGAAAGTCCTCTACGTGACGGAGCGCGCGGTCCTGCGCCTGACGAAGGACGGCATCGTCCTGGAAGAAATCGCGCCGGGTGTCGATCTGCAGAAGGACATCCTCGACCAGATGGACTTTAAGCCGATCCTCTCGGAAAACCTGAAGCTGATGGATGAACGCATTTTCACGGAAGGGAAAATGGGCATCACCATTCAATAAGCGGCGCGGCTTTTAGAAGGATTTGGCCTTTCCAATCGAAGAACTTTGTTTTCCCGGGAAAATTTTGAACGGCAAAAGATTTCCGGGAAAATCTCTATAGGGAGACGTGAAAGATGGAATTCCAGAAGACAGCATACACCGTGGAAAACGGCATCGCGGTCCTTACGATGCGGTATCCGAAGAATCTCAACGCAATCGACGAGCAGATGGCGGAGGAACTGCTGTGCCGGTTCCAGGACGCCGAGCGGGACGACGCGGTCAAGGTTGTCGTTTTGCAGAGCGACGGCAAGGCTTTTTCCGCCGGTGGGGATATCGGGTTCTTTTATCAGCAGGTACAGGCCGGCGGGGAGATCAGCCTGGACGCGCTGGTTGCCCGGGTCGATCAGCTGGCGGATACCATGAAAAAGATGCGCAAGCTGGTGATTACTTCCGTCTGCGGCGCGGCTGCGGGCGCGGGCGTCAGCCTGGCCCTTGGCGGGGATTTCCTGTTCTGTGCCGACAACGCGAAGTTTATCCTCGCCTTTGTCAACCTCGGCTTAGTGCCCGACACGGGCGCCGCCTATTTGCTTTCAAAGAGCATCGGCGCGGCCAGGGCTTTGGAACTGTCCGTTACCGGCCGTCCGATGGGGGCAGCGGAAGCGAAGGAATTGGGCCTTGCCTATCAGGTTGTGCCCAAGGAGAAACTGCACGACACGGTTATGCAGTTCGCGGAGAAGCTGGCGCACGGCCCGTTGACGGCGTATCAGAATATCAAAAAGCAGATCTATGCGGCTGCGTTTGCCGATTACAAGGACTGGCTCGACCACACGGAGGCGCCCACCCAGTGCGCGTGCGCAAAGACCGCCGACTTTCAGGAAGGCGTCAAGGCATTTATCGAGAAGCGCAAGGCGGTTTTCACCGGAAAATAAAAGCAGGGAAGGGAACAAGACATGTGCCTGTCAAACGTTTATGTGTGTGAAAATGGCCGGGAAGAACTGGTGTCGGAAAGCGTCTGCAACGTATTTCTTGACGGCAAGGACATTACGCTGTGCGACATCATCGGCCAGACGACCCATGTGCGGGGAACCATTCAAAACGTGGATTTGCTGAAAAATAAGATCCTCATCCAGGCGGAGGACGCAGGCGCCGGACAGGATGTATGTGAAGATCCAAACGCATAGAAAAAGAAGTAAATATCTGGAAAGGCCAAAGTGGGAACCCTTTTGCAGGGCCCCCGCTTTGGCCTTTTTGTCTTATGCTTTTAGATTGTTGCGCGAAGCGAGGCTGCTGCTCCAATATGCGGATCACATGAACGTCAAAGCGCTTTCGATGATCATCAGGCAGAACAAAGAAACCGGCCCCTTCCCGCGCGCGGCAGGAAGGGGCCGGTTTCATGACAATCGTGATAGGGCTGACGAGGAGGTTCAGCGAACCCAAAAGAACGGACAAGAACGCAATGCCCTTTGCAAAACAATCGCGTGATAATATTGCGCTACTTAGGGGTCATTTGTAATCGCCCACATGATAAACATCAGCAAGGCATCATGAGCAACGGAAAATAGTTTTATGAAAAACCAAAAATAGTCTCACCCTACAGCTTTTTTAAGAGTAGCTTGTAGGGTGGAAATAACGATTTAAAAATTAGAAAACAAAAACGCGGTAAACACAAACAGAATGACAAACGGCAACATGGTATAAGCCGTTGTAAGATTGCGAAGAACCGCCGGTGACGCAGCTTTCCGTTTCACTGCAAAGTAACAAGAAAATTCCGTAAACACCATGCAAAGAAGAAACAAGCATTCTGCCACCTTCATGAATGGATCAATCGCTTTGTAATAGGGTAACGCAAAATAATCAATCGCTCTCGCTGCACTCACACAAAGGATCGCTCCCATCAACGATCCGACAATCAAAAGAAATTCCCATTGATGTTTCATCCATGAAACAAAAAAGCCCTTTTTTTGATAGCTTCTTATAAACAGTACAATCATCCATATAAAAAAAGGCGGAACCAAATAAATTAAAAGGAGATCTTCAAAATTCAATATCCGATCACCTGTTTCTTTTCATAATTTGCAATACCATCAAGTGCAACACCAGCATCAATACCAAACCCTATTGTAGCAACAAGAGCAGTAAAAGGATTCAAAAGTGTAGCTGCTACAATCCCACTAATTAATGCCCCCATTGCTATCCCCGCTACATAAGATTCTGCATCGATAAACAGTGCACATGCTACTGCTGTGGGATCATCATGATATGTGACAATATCTTGTATAGCACCCACAACCGCAAAGCCTACCGAAACGATGCCTGCTTTTTTAAGCACTGTCATTGGAGGACTTATATCCACCTTTGCTTTAGAGGAAACAAAATCGACCGCATCAGAAGCACCTTCGTCACCTAAAGTCGTTATTGCATTCTGAGCAGCGCTAGTTGCTATTTGTGAACCAACCCCACTCAAGGAAGATGTCATTGTCGATTTATGCGACGTTTTATGCGTCGTGCGATGGTTCTTAAACGGTGCAACAGCATTTGTTATAATTCTATCACCCAATTGATATGCCCGCGCATTTCCCAACGGGTCATCGTAAGCAATTGGATGATTTCCATTTACGACAATGAGGCGGGACAGAAAACTGCCTCGCCTCATTATCACAAATTCTTTTGGTGGAGGAGGATGGATTCGGACCATCGAAGCCGAAGCAACAGATTTACAGTCTGCCCCCTTTGACCACTCGGGAACTCCTCCATATGGCAGCCAAAGCTGCGTTTCATACGTCAACCGATTGCCGCATCTGCGGCGACGGGCCATGCCCGTTTGGAGCTGGCAGACGGACTTGAACCCCCGACCTGCTGATTACAAATCAGCTGCTCTACCAACTGAGCTACGCCAGCATTCTCGGCGGCTGACAAGAATATATTATAAACGGGAAGGCCGTGTTTGTCAAGCGTTTTTCGAAAAAATTTTGCAAAATTTTTTCTTTCCTCCAAACCCATTGCGGCACACCGGCCGCGTGCGGTATAATGCAGAAAAAAGAGGAGGGGAAACGCCATGCGGATTAAAACGGTTTGGGCGGTTTTCTTCAGCCCGACGGGCAATACGGCCTCTGCGGTCTGTGATGTCGCGCGCACGGCAGCCGAAACGCTGCATGTGCCATTGCGGACGCTCGATTTTACGCTGCCTGCACAGCGGGCGGGGGTCCATTCCTTCTGCGAGACGGATTTTGTCGTGTTCGGTGTCCCTGTCTATGCGGGCCGTGTGCCCAATAAGGTGCTGCCCTTTTTGCGTGCGGGGTTTTGCGGAGGGGAGGCCCTCGCGGTGCCGGTCGTCACGTTTGGCAACCGCAGCTTCGACGATGCACTGATCGAGCTGCGCAATACGCTCGAGGAGCTGGGCTTTCATACCGTCGCCGGCGCCGCCTTTGCCGCGGGCCATGCGTTTTCCGAAAAGATCGCCCCGGGCCGCCCGACGGAAGCCGACCGGGCGCAGCGCCGCGCCTTTGCCCGCGCAGCCGCGGAAAAGGCGCGCCAGGCCCAAACCCTTCCCGCGCCCGTCTCTGTCGCGGGGAGAGACCCCGTCGGCCCGTACTATACGCCGCTCGGCCTCGACGGCAAACCTGCCGCCTTTTTAAAGGCCAAGCCCAAAACCCACGCGGAACGCTGCCGTTCCTGCGGCCGCTGCGCCGCTGCCTGCCCGATGGGGTCCATTTCGAAAGACGACCCCACCGCCGTGCCGGGCCTTTGCATCAAGTGCCAGGCCTGCGTCCGGGTCTGTCCCGTCCATGCCAAGTATTTTGACGACCCCGCCTTTTTATCCCATGTCGCCATGCTCGAGCAGACGTATACGCGCCCCGCGCAATCGCAAACCTTTTTATGACGGCAAGTTTATCATGGCAATCGAAAAGCGCCCGCACGGCTTTGCCAGGCCGTGCGGGTGCTTTTTTCAATCTGAAAAAATCTCTTTATTCGCCGTCGAGGGCGTTGTTTGTCGCCTGCAGCGCGTCATAGCCGCGTTCGCCGGTGCGGATCTTTACGGCGTCGCTGATCGCGAAGGCAAAGATCTTGCCGTCGCCGATCTCGCCCGTGTGCGCCACGTCGCAGATCGTCTGGATCGTCTTCTCTTTCCATTCTTCGGACGAGACCACAACTTCCAGCTTGATTTTCGGCACCAGCACCGCGTCAATTTCCTGGCCGCGCACAACGGTCTTGTAGCCGCGCTGGGCGCCGAAGCCCATCACCTGATAAGCCGTCACGCCGTTGACCCCGATCGCGTGCAGCGCTTCCTTGATGTCCTCGAGCTTCTCTTCGCGGACGATCGCTTCGACCTTATACATCATCAGTATCTGCCGCTCCTTTCTCAATCAAAGCCGTTAAACGACGGATAAGCCTGCTCGCCGTGCTGCGTCAGGTCGAGGCCCAAAAGCTCCTCTTTGTGCTCGACGCGCAGCGGCGTAAAGAGCCGTGTGATGCCGGCACAGATCAGGCTGCCCACGACCGCCACCGCAATCGTGATCACAATGCTCAAAAGCTGTGCGCCGAACAGCCGTGCGTCGCCGAAGACGAGGCCGTTCCACTGTGCGACGGGGTTGATGTCACTGCGGGCAAACAGGCCGGTTGCGATGCCGCCCCAGATGCCGCCGATGCCGTGGCAGCCGAACGCATCGAGCGCGTCGTCAATTTTCAGCTTCTTTTTCAGGAAGTTCATCGTGAAATAGCAGATCGGGCTGACCAAAGCGCCGATCACGATTGCCGACCACACAGGCACAAACCCTGCGCCGGGCGTGATCGCAACCAGGCCCACCACGAGGCCCGTCGAGGCGCCCACAAGCGTCGGCTTGCCGTCCTTGATGACATCGAGCAGCATCCACATGAGCAAAGCCGCCGCGGAGGACAGCCCGGTCGTCAGGAAAGCGTGCGCCGCCAGGCCGTTTGCCCCCAGTGCCGAACCGGCGTTAAAGCCAAACCAGCCGAACCACAACAGCCCCGCGCCGAGGAAGACGAACGGGATGTTGTGCACGCGGTACGAGACGTGCTCTACGCCGCTGCGCCGTCCCAGCAGCAGCGCCAGCACCAGGCCGCTGACACCCGAGCTGATGTGCACGACGTTGCCGCCGGCAAAATCAACCGCGCCGAGTTCCGCCAGGAAGCCGCCCTGTCCCCAGACCATATGGGCCATCGGGTAATAGACGAGCACCGACCACAGCGCGATAAATAGGAACAGCGCCTTAAACCGCATGCGCCCTGCCACGGCACCGGTAATCAGTGCCGGCGTGATCATCGCAAACATCATCTGGAACACGACGTACGTAAACGACGACAGCGTCGGCGCGTACGACAGGGCCTCGTTAAAGTCAAGCCCGTTCATGCATACGTACTCGAACCCTCCAATGATGCCGCCGTGATCGGCGCCGAACGAAAGGGAAAACCCAATCACAATCCACAGCACCACCGAAAGCCCCATCACGCCGGCGCACGCCATCATCGTATTGACGACGTTTTTCCGGCGCACCAGGCCGCCGTAGAAAAAGGCCAGCGCGGGGGTCATCAGGAATACCAGAGCTGCACACAGCAGCACGAACGCGTTATCTCCTGTGTTCATTCTTCCTCATCTCCTAAAAGGTAAATATTTTGGGGCAAAAAAAGAAAGGCGTTCCAAAAAACTGGAACGCCTTTGTTCAATCGTATTATACGATACCTTTTCGAAAATTGCAAGGCCTTTTTCGAATTTTTTGCCGGACAAGGCTTGTTTTTTTGAAATTCCACCCATGATTTCTGTAAAAAACATCAAACAATGTATCGAAAAAGTGCTTTCAATTCCTGAAAAGGAGAAAGAAGAAATCCTTTCGCGCTGCCTTTCCGCCCGAAAACAAAAGCGCCGCACACCGGCAGAAAACCGGCGGCGGCGCCTTCCTGTTTTGTTTTTCCGAAAAGCGGTTTAACGGCCCGTTTCCGGGGGCGCGGCGTTTACCACTGCGTCAATTCGAGGTACAGGTCCTTATACTGTCTTGCCGACTTGCCCCACGACACGTCCTTATCCATGTCGCGCTGCACGACTTCGTCCCAGTGGTAGCGGTTTGTGAAGTACAGCGTCTTCGCGCGGTTGATCGCGTCGAGCAAAAGCCCTGCGTCGTAGCGGTCAAACGTAAAGCCGTTGCCGTCGCCCGAAAACTCGTTATAGGGCTGCACCGTATCCTTTAAGCCGCCGGTTTCGCGGACGATCGGGATGGTGCCGTAATGCATCGCGTTGAGCTGCGTCAGGCCGCAGGGCTCAAAGCGCGAAGGCACCAATAAGGCGTCGGCGCCGGCGTAAATCCGGTGGGCGCGGGATTCGTCGTATTGGATGCATGCGCTGAACGTGCCCTTGTGGGTGTTTTCATAGTAGCGGAAGGCATCCTCGTACTGCTTGTCGCCCGTGCCGAGCACGACCATCTGCGTGTTGCCGTCGAGGATCTGCGGCACAATCGCGTTGACGAGGTCGAGCCCCTTCTGGTTTGTCAGGCGGGAAATCAGGCCGATTACAAACTTGCCTTCATCCTCCTGAAGCCCCAATTCGCGCTGCAGCGCGCGCTTATTCTCCATCTTGTGGTCGAGCACGTTGCCAAGCCAGTAATTCGAAGCAAGCGCCGGGTCCGTTGCCGGGTTCCACATCTCATAGTCGATGCCGTTGACAATGCCGCGCAGCTTGCCGCTGTGGTAGCGCAGGTGATTTTCCAGATGCTCGCCGTATTCCGGCGTCTGGATTTCCCACGCATACGTGCCGCTGACCGTTGTGACCCGGTCCGCATAGGCGATGCCGCCCTTTAACAGGTTCGCGTCCACATAATTCTGCTTGAGTGCGCCCATGCCGAAAACGCTGTTCGGCAGGCCGGTCCAGTATTGGATTGTCGGGATGTTGTAGATGCCCTGGAAGCGGAGGTTGTGGATCGTCAGGATCGATTTCGCGTGGCCGACCGGCGAATCCTTGAACAGCGTGCGCAGATACACCGGCACCAGCGCGGCCTGCCAGTCGTGGCAGTGGACGATGTCGGGGATCCAGTTCATATAGTTCAGCGCGGCGAGCGCGGCCTTGCTGAAGAAGCAGTATTTCGGGATATCGTCTACGAGGTTCACGTAGGGATTCCCTTCGGTGAAGAACTCCTGGTTATCGATGAAATCATACACGACGCCGTCCTGGATGTATTCCATGATGCCGACGTAATAGTTGCGGCCGGTCTTGCCGAGGTCCATGTAGAATTCGCCGCGGTAGACCATCTTATCCTGGTATTCCTTCGGGATGCAGGCATAGCGCGGCAGCAGCACGCGGACGTCGCAGTTGAGGCGGACCAGTTCGCGCGGCAGCGCATACATGACGTCGCCCAGGCCGCCGGTCTTCACGAACGGATAGCATTCGGAGCCGATGAATGCCACGCTCCGGCGGGGCAGGGAAGCCCATGCGGGTTCCTGCGGTGCGCTTTGCGTCTCTTCTGCGGCGGGTGCGGACGCCGCGGCGGGCGCAGCGGCAGCGGGGGCTGCAGCCTTCTGTTCGGCCGGCGCCGTCTCTTTTGCGGCGACAGCCTTCTGTTCGGCCGGCGCCGCTTCTTTTGCGGGGGCAGCCTTCTGCTCGGCCGGCGCCGTTTCTTTTGCGGCGACAGCTTTCTTTTCAGCCGGCGCCGCCTCTTTTGCGGGGGCAGCCTTTTGCTCGGCCGGTGCCGCCTCTTTTGCGGGGGCAGCCTTCTTTTCAGCCGGCGCCGTCTCTTTTGCGGCGGCAGCCTTCTTTTCCGCCGGCGCCGTTTCTTTTGCGGCGGCCTTGGCGGTGGATTTCTTCGTGGAAGCGGTTTTCTTTTCCGCGGTGCTCTTCTTCTTTGTAGAGGTTGTCTTCTTTGCGGCCGGTGCATCTGCCTTTGCGGCGGATGCCTTTTCCGCCGGCGCCTTCTTTTCGGCTGCAGCTTTCTTTTCCGTCGGCGCAGCCTTTTCTTTTGTGGAAGCGGCGGCTTTCTTCGCGGCGGACTTCGCTTTTTGCGTGCCGGGCGCAGAGGCCTTCACGGATGCGGGCTTCCCCGCAAGGGGCAGTGCGTTCATTGCAGCGGAGGCCGTCTTCTTTTCGGCTGCCGCAGTGGTTTCCTGTTCGGCCGGTTTCTGATTGGTAAGATCTGCTTTTTTCGTTGCCATGACCAAATCTTCCTTTCCTCTATGGATGGCGCTTCAAAACCTCCCGGCAATTTTCCGGGAATTGTCGAGCCCCTCACGACGAGGCAGCCAAACGCATGGATGCCCCGCGGGGAGCGTTGCTTACTGTTTTTTTAAAAGGCATCCGGCGCTTTGCAGCGGCCTTTCTTTGCCTTTCCTTCATTATAGCAAAAGCCATCTCTGAAAACAAGGAAATTATGGCACCGGGCCCGCCAATTGCGCCCGTTTCGGCGAAAAATCCTCCACCACCGGCGCCCAGACGGCCGTTTGGCTTCTTCCGTTTTGCACGAGGGGAGAGGGCTCCGCTTCGGTGTCCGCTGTCCGCGGCGGCCGGTTTGGCCTATATAAAAAGATTATGGAAAAGGATAAAGGATAGGTATTAGACATTTTTGCGGCTGTGTTTTATAATCAGACAAAAGAAACCGCCGGCATAGCCCGCGCAGCCGAGAGCCGCGCTTTCCAAACTAGGGGGCGAATGGGCCTGGCGGAAAACCGATGAGGTGTGTGTATGAGAAAACAGAGACTGTGCCTGGCGGCGGGCGTGCTGGCGCTGTGCTTAGCCGCGTGTGCGCCGGCAATTTCCGCGCAGCAGGCGGCAGCCCCGGCGTCTTTGCCGTCCTCCAGCAGGGTTGAAATCATGGAGAGCAATCTAACATCGCTGCCCCCTTCCAGCGCCGTGCAGCAGCCGGAATCTTCGTCTTTGCCCGCTTCCAGCGCCGCAGAATCCACAGAGAGCACCCCGCCCTCCAGTGCCGCGCCGCAGGCTTCGCGCCCGGATTCCTTCCGCCTTGCGGATTTTCCCATCCTCTATCAAATGCCGGAGCTTCCCACCGGCTGCGAGATCACCGCGCTGACGATGGTTTTGCACTTTTACGGCTATCCGGTGGACAAGACGACCATGGCCGCGGACTATCTTCCGAAAGCCCGTGCAAATCTCCACGAGGGTGCGGATGGGCGCCTGTATGGGGGAGACCTGCGCAACTATTTTATCGGCGCCCCCTTTACGGAGGCGGGCTATATCTGCGGGACAGGCGCCATTGTGACCGCCGCCAATACGTATTTACAGGAGGCTGGCAGCAGCCTGCAGGCCGTCGATGAAAGCGGGGCCGCCCCCGAGCAGCTGTATGATTTTGTCAGCGAGGGCACGCCGGTTGTCGTTTGGGTCACGATCGGCATGGCCGACCGCCGGCAGGCGGAAGGCTGGTACACGGAGGACGGGACGTACGTCGATTGGAGTACGAACGACCACGGGGCCGTCCTCATCGGCTATGCGCCCGACACGGTGACCATCGCCGACCCGCTCGCCGGCATTGTCGAGTATAGCCGCTCCCAGTTTGAAAGCGTCTACGCGGAGCGCGGCAGCCAATGCGTGCTGCTTCGCGACCGTTCGGCGGAATCGCAAACGTAAAAACGTTGTCCGCATTTTTCGAACCATCCTTTCCGAGAAGGCGGCCGCTCCTTGACAAACGGCCGAGGCTTGTGTAGAATCTTTCTGATTCCAAAAGACTTTTCGGGAGGCGATTTTTTGAAAAAGCGAATTTTGACGGCCGGCATCCTCTTGTGGATCCTGTGTATCTTTGCGGCCTGCGGCTTTCGGCAGGGCGCGGCGGATGCAGAGGCGCTGGGGATTGCGCTCATCGGCGCCCGCGAACAATCTTCCTACGATACGCACAGCGGGAATGGCGACGGTGTTTCCTGCGTCTCCTATTCGTTTTCGGACAGCGCCGTCGAAAAACAGCTCCGGACGAATCCTGCGTGGAAGCCGCTGCCGCTCGACGAGACCACCCGCACGTTGCTGTATGGCCGCACGTCCGAAGACGGGAGTGTCAGCGACGGCCCCTATTTGACGGACGATGCGGGGAACCCGCTGGTCCCCGAACTTCAGACCGGCTATTACTGCCTGCTCGACCGCCAGGCAGAAACGCGCCAGGCGGAAACGCCGGATCTTCTCAAGCGCCCGTCTTTCAATTTGACCATCGGCCTCTACGATGCCGAAACGAAGACGCTGTATCTCTGCAAATTGGATACGTAAATTTTGACGCGCACAAAAAAATAAAAAAGAAGAAAGCCCAAAGAGAAAGCAAAAAATTCTCTTTGGGCTTTTCAAATCCGATAAAACCTTTATTTTGGACGTTGTACGCTTAGACGTGGGGTTATAAAATGGTCTAGCGCCAGCTCATATTTTTCTTCTTTTAAAATCGCGCAGATTTCAAAAAACAAATTTAATACGATGCGTTCCTGCCGCAAAGTTTCGCCGTACGCTTTTCGATACGCTTTGCGGATTTTTCTTTGATCGTCCATAGAATTTTCTATGTTTAAAGCGAGGATTTCTCTTTCTTTCCCTGCGGCAGTAAACAGGAATTGATGAAAGGTTCCATCCATAGAACCGTTGCGCAGTTGGGAATTTACCTCGAAGATTTCAGCATGTGCTTCCATGGTGTTTTTTATCTTTTCAAGGGTTTCAGGCCGCAGCTTGTAAAAAGCCAAATCGATCGCGCAGCCTTCAAACGTAAAAGTTTGGTATTTCAGAAGGCCGTCCTCTCTGACAAGGAGTTCAAAGCCATCGGTGTCGTCAGACAGGCAATTGCAGGCGGCGAAGGATTTGTACGCAAAAATAAAATTCTCCATTTTTCTACCCAATCGGTTTTTATCTCCGCAACGGGAATCATGATTTCATACAACAGAAATTTTCGTCCGGCAAGTTATCGTTTATCCATTTCAAAAATGGACAGCTGTCATCTCCGAAAGCCCACTACAAAGGAAAATCCTCCGTTTTCCCCGCATGTTCCTTTGCGTTGCTTGCGGCAACGGGCACTTTCTCGTACAATGGCGGTAACAACGGCAAAGGAGTGTGTTACAATGTTGAGCGAAAACATCCGAGCAATCCGAAAAGCAAAAGGGCTTTCGCAGCAGGAGCTTGCGGCCAAACTGAACGTGGTGCGGCAAACGGTCTCAAAGTGGGAACAGGGCCTGTCCGTTCCGGATGCCGATCTGCTGATTTCTCTATCCGAGGCGCTTGAAACGCCCGTAAGCACTTTGCTGGGAGAAACGGTCACCGTGCCGGAGACGGATGCCCTGAAAGTGATTTCCGAAAAATTAGAGATTATCAATTTGCAGCTTGCGCAGCGGAAAACAGCCAAACGGAAACTGCTTTTTTGGCTGCTCCTTTCGCTGTGCATAGTCATCGTCATTTTTTTCGCAGTCCTGCTGGTCTGGAATAGCCCATATCTCAGCTGGGATTACAGCGACCCGGAAGCCGCCGTTCTTGGAGTCGGTTTTCACGCGTTTGAGTGGCTGTTTGTCAGAGCGGCGCCAGTTGCCCTGATTGCAGCAATCATCGGACTCGTTCTGACGCGGAAGCACGACGCTTGATTTCTTCTCTTCGAGCCCGCCCAAATTTCCAAAACCAAAACCCCGCCCGCCGAACCGAGACCCTTTCGAAAGGGTCTCGGTTCGTTTTATATTTCAAGTGCCGGAACTTTTCCGGCAAAAGAAAAAGCCGAGCCTGGCGCGCATGGCGTCCAGCCTCAGCTTTGTGGTGGAGATGAGGGGAATCGAACCCCTGTCCGAAAGCCGCTTACACAGGCTTTCTACGAGCGTATCCTGCGTTTTCTATTTACCTGCCCGGTGCGCCCGCAGGCGGGCTTACCCGGCAGGGAGCCTTTGGGTCATGACCGGGTTAAAGGCGTCGCCCGGTTCACGTTCACCGCTGGGGTTACACCCAGCACGGCGCCGCGGTACTCACCGTGTGGATGGCAGCTTATTTTTAAGCTGCAACAGCCATCCCGTAATTGTTGAAGTTAACGTTTACGATCTTGCTGTCGTTCTTAGAAGATTTCTCATCTAAATTTAAAGGTGCGGATTCGTAAAGCGGTCCCGCCCCGCTGCTCGCTTACCGATGCTTACAGCCCCCGTCGAAACCTTTACATCCCCATAGAAAGGAAGGCACTTTGCCTTCCGGAAACGCATTTCTTAGTATACCACCATTTCAGAAATCATGCAAGTCAGCGGTTCTGCGTTTTGAGCGCCCGCTCCATGTCGCGCTTTGCCGCACGCGCCGCCAGATCCGCACGCTTATCGTACAGCTTTTTGCCGCGGCAGAGCCCCACCTGCACCTTCACAAGGCTTCCCTTAAAGTACAGAGACAGCGGGATTAACGACCACCCCTGCTGCTTGACAAGCCCGTAAAGCCGCATGATTTCCCGCTTGTGCAAAAGCAGGCGGCGTTCCCGCATCGGGTCCCGGTTAAATTGGTTCCCGTGCTCATAGGGGCTGATGTGCAGGTTTTTAACGAGCAGTTCCCCGTTTTCTACTGCACACCACGCGTCTTTGAGGTTGCACTGCCCGGCGCGCAGGGATTTTACCTCCGTGCCGCACAGTTCGATGCCCGCTTCCATGCTTTCCTCCACAAAATAATCGTGGTAGGCCTTCTTATTGCGCGCAATCGTCTTGAAATTTTCCGGCTTCAAAGGGCCGCCTCCTTTCGTATCTAGATTCGATTATAACTCGCTGCGCCCCGCGAATGCGCGCGAAAGCGTGACTTCGTCCGCGTATTCGAGGTCGCCGCCGACCGGGATGCCATAGGCCAGCCGCGTCACCTTGACGCCCAGGGGCTTAATGAGCTTCGAAAGGTACATCGCCGTTGCCTCGCCCTCAACCGTCGGGTTCGTCGCCATGATCACTTCCTGCACGCCGCCCTTCTGCACGCGCGCCAAAAGCTCCTTGATGCACAGGTCTTCCGGCCCAATATCCTGTAAGGGGGAAATTGCCCCGTGCAGCACATGGTAGGTGCCCCGGTACTCGTTTGTGCGTTCGAGCGCCAGCACATCGCGCGAATCCTCCACAACGCAGATTAACGACGGGTCGCGTTTCGGGTCGCGGCAGATCGGGCACAGCTTTTCATCCGTCAAATTGCAGCAGATTGCACAGTAATGAATCTTTTCGTGCGCGTCTACAATGGCTTTGGCGAACGATTCCGCCTGCTCTTTCGTCATGCCCAGCACGTGAAAGGCAAGCCGCTGGGCGCTTTTGTGGCCGATGCCCGGCAGGCGTTCGAATTGGTCAATCAGGTTCGCAAGCGGCGCGACCGTATACGAGGCCATCAGAACAGCCCCGGCATATTCAGGCCGCCGGAAATGGCTTCCATACGCTTGGCGCGGTCGTCCGTCGCCGTGCGCAGCGCTTCATTGACCGCGGCAGTCACGAGGTCTTCGAGCATCTCAATGTCCTCGGGGTCAACCACTTCGGGCTTGATTTCGAGCGACTGGATCTCCATCTTGCCCAGCACGGTCGCTTTCACCGCGTCCCCGCCGGCCGTCGCCGTGTAAGGCGTCTCGTCGAGCTCCTTGCCCAGTGCGTCCATGTCTGCCTGCAGCTTCTGCGCCTGCTTTGCAATCTGCTGCAGATTTCTCGGCCCTCCGCCGTAACCCTGTGGTAATCTCGCTTTCATGAATGGAACCTCCAAATTCGTAACGAAAATTTCTTTTGTTTTTCTACTCTTGCTTTTCTATGTGGAAAGGAGCCCGTGCCTATAAAAAAGACTGTCTCTCCTTTGCCATCCAAACGTTTTATGATTCGACGACGGGAATTCCCTGCGCCTGTGCCCGCTCGGCCAGCGCCTGCAAGGGGTCGGCCGCCTTCTGTGCGGACTCGTCCGCCGGGCGGTAAGGCCCGAGCTTATACGTGCGCCCGGTCACTTTTTGAATGGCCCGGCGCATGCCGTCGCGCTGGGCCGGCTCCCGCAGCAGGCGGAACGCCAGCTCACTTTGCGCATCGATGAGCACGTACGGTCCGCTCGTATAGGCCGACGAGCCGTCAAACGCGGCCGCCACCGTGCGGGAATACTGCTTTAATTCCTGCAGGATCTCGGGCCATTCCGTAAGCGGCTCGGCCGCCGCGGCCAGCGCCTGTAAGGAAGGCGGCGGGCTTTTGGAAGCGTGTGCGGCCGGTTCCGGCGGTGTGGGGGAGGCGGGCGCCGCAAAAGCGGCAGGAGGGTCTTCCTCTTCCGGCGCGGCGGCCGGCGGCTCATTTGCGGAAGGCTGCGCGGCCGGTTGTGCCGTGCGGTGCAAAGGCAGCCCGCGCTCGAGGGCCTCGATGCGCCGCACGAGCGCCGCGCGGCTGTCGTCGAGTTCCGGGCAGCAAAGGCGCAGCACCGCCATCTCAAACGCCGTGCGCCGGTCGCCGCCGCGGTACATGCGCTCAAGCGTCTCCTGCAGCGTGTCTAAGCCGTGCAGGAGCACCGAAAGCCGCACGGAGAGCGCCTGCTTTTCAAGCGCCGCGAATTCGTCGTCCGTCACGGCCACCAGCCGCCGCGCGTCGTGCATCGTCTTAATCAGCATCAGCGCGCGCAGGTGGCTCTGCCACTCTTCACACAGCCGCGCCATGTCCTTGCCCGCGCGGTGCATCTCGTCGACCACCGCGAGCGCCTTCGCGCTGTCGCCGTCGCGCAGCGCCTCGGTCAGCGTAAACAGGTGCTCGCGGCTCGCAAGCCCTGCCGCTTCGTTGACGACCTTGACGTCTACGTGCTTACTGCGCCCCAAACATTGGTCTAAAAGCGACAGTGCGTCGCGCATGGCGCCGTCCGACAGGCGCGCTAAGAGCATCGCGGCCTCCTCGTCAATCGTGCCGCCTTCCTGCTCGGTTACGTAGCGAAGCCGCCCTGCAATGTCTTCCGGCGGGATTCTCCGGAAGTCAAAGCGCTGGCAGCGCGAAAGGATTGTCGCCGGGAGCTTGTGCACTTCCGTCGTCGCCAAAATGAAGATGACGTGCGCCGGCGGCTCCTCGAGCGTCTTTAACAGCGCATTGAACGCCCCAATCGACAGCATGTGTACCTCGTCAATGATGTAGACGCGGTATTTCGCCGCCGCGGGCGTGAAGTTTACCTCCTCGCGCAGCGCACGGATGCTGTCGACGCCGTTGTTGCTCGCCGCGTCGATTTCCACCACATCCAGGATGCTCCCATCCTGGATACCCCGGCAGATTTCACATTCGCCGCAGGGGTCCCCGTCAACAGGAGAGAGGCAGTTGACCGCCCGCGCCAAAATTTTCGCGCACGTCGTTTTGCCCGTGCCGCGGCTGCCGGTAAACAGGTACGCGTGTGCGATCCGCCCGGCTTTCAGCTCGTTTTTCAGCGTCTGCGTCACCTGCGGCTGTCCCACCACGTCTTTGAAGACCTGCGGCCGCCATTTCCGGTAAAGGACTTGATACACCTCGCGCGCTCCCTTTCTTTTGCTTTCAAAACCTTCTGCTTTGCCCGTTTTCAGAAAGAAAAGAGCAAGACAGCCGCGTTGCGCGCCGCCGTGCAGAAGGATATACAGACGGACAGACAAACCTGTATCGCACAGGGCCACTCCGCTTAATGCTGCTCGGTTCCCCGCCTGACATGGTTCACGGCGCCCCGCCGCACAGAGCCCGCCCGTCTGCATATCCTGCCGCACGCCATTTCTGCCTTGCTCTCTTCGAACACCCGCATGGGATACCGGTCGATTTTCCCGGCTGCCGCACAGGTCGGATACATTTACTTATTATAAACGAGAGGAAGGAAAATTACAAGTCCTTTTTTGTCCCGATGCGGAATTTTGTGCCGCTGCACCCGCAAAAAAGCCCACAAATCCGCGGAACAATTTGGCTTTTCTTGTTCCGCTGGCGCGAAAAATATGCTATACTGAAAGAAAACGGATCCGTGCCCGGGGCGGCGTGCCGCATGCCGCTTTCCGTCCATCCGTTTCCTGAAAAAAGGAGTGTCCATATCTATGCAGTTTGGTCAGAAGATTTTGAAATACCGCCCGCAGATCCTCGAAGGCATCCGCACGCTCGTCCGCATCCCTTCCGTCGTGGCGCCGGCAAAGCCCGGCATGCCGTTCGGTGAAGAGAGCGCGAAGGCCCTTTCCGCCATTTTGGAGCTTGCCCAGAGCCTGGGACTCGAAACGAAAAACGTCGGCAATTATGCGGGCCACGCCGTCTACGGCGAAGGCGACGGCTTTGCGGACGTCCTGTGCCATGTGGACGTCGTCCCCGCCGGCGAAGGCTGGCAGACGGACCCGTTTGAGGCCGTCGAGAAGGACGGCCTGCTGTACGGCCGCGGCACGGCGGACGATAAAGGTGCCGCGGTGGTCGCGCTGTATGCGTTAAAGGTCCTTCAGGAGGAGGGCGTCAAGACCCGCCGCCGTGTGCGCGTCATTTTTGGCGGCGGCGAGGAGGTCGCGAGCGACGACATCGAAAAATACTACGAAAGCGAGGGCCTGCCCGTGTTCGGCTTTACCCCGGATGCGGATTACGGCATCTGCAACCGCGAAAAGGGTATTTTGCGCCTGGATATTTCCGGCGGCCTGCCGGGCACAGCCGTCAAGCGCTTTCAGGCCGGCACCGTCGTCAACGCCGTGCCCCAGAAGGCGGAGGCTTCCCTGCGCTGCAGCGCGGAACAGGCCGCGGCCCTGCGCGCGCTGGCGCCTGCCTGCGGCACATTTGAGATTGCGGATACTCCCGACGGCGTCTATATCGTCAGCCTCGGTGTTGCCGCGCATGCGATGATGCCCGAAGCCGGCAAGAATGCCGCCGCGCACTTATTGTACCTCTTGCAAAAGGTCTTTACGAAAACGGAACTCGGCGCGCTGAATCTGTTTACGGCCGAACGCATCGGCCTGGAAACGACCGGTGCAGGCCTTGGCATCCGCCAGAGCGACGAGCCGTCCGGCCCCCTGACCGTTAACCTCGGCATCGTGCGCATCGACGGCAAAGAGCAGCGCATCGGCATCGATATCCGGTACCCTGTGACCGCTTCCGGCGACGACATCTGTGCGGCTGTGCGCCACGCAGCCTTGCCGTATGGCCTTTCGTGCCAGTGCGTGACCGACGATCAGCCGCTCTATCTGCCGGAGGACCGCCCGTTTATCGGCCTTTTGAAGGAGGCCTATGCGGACGTCATGGGCGAGCCCGCCGAAACCTTCTCCTGCGGCGGCGGCACGTACGCGCGCTCGATGCAGGGCCGCGGCGTCGCATTTGGGCCGTTCTTCCCCGGCGAGGGGGACCGCCGCCTGCACAATACGAACGAGAATATCGACATCGACCGTTTCCTGCAGCACGCCGAAATCTGCCTCGAAGCGATGTACCGCATGGCCACTGCCGAATGAACTTTTTCCGATTGCGGCATCTGTATTTTCTACATTTAGAAAAATAAGAAGATTTCAGAAAATGAAGAGAGGGAGCCTTTTTCCGGGCTCCCTTTTTTGCGGCAAATTTTCATCCTACCCCCGTCCCACCGTTCGCCGGGCGCTGCCTTGGCTTCCTTTCCGGGAACCAAATCCCCCTTTCTTCCATAGACTAAAGCAGGTGATATCTGATCGGATAGGGGAGGGAGAAAGCCTTGCGCCAGGGAACCTTTGCGCGCACGCGCCGCTGCTGTTACGCCGCGTATTTGACCCAGGGGATCGTCAACAACTTGGCGCCGCTTCTGTTTACCGTGTTCCAGGCGCAGTATCATTTTTCGTTTGGCGCCCTGAGCACCTTGATTTTGCTCAATTTCGGCACGCAGCTTCTCATGGATTTTTTTGCCGTGACGTGTGTGGAGCGCATCGGCGAGCGCCGCTGCACGCTTGCCGCCCATCTGTGTGCGGCGGCCGGATTGTTTGGGATGGGCGTTTTGCCGCAGGTTTTGGACCCGTTTTTGGGATTGTGCCTGGCGGTCGTCGTGAGCGCGATGGGCAGCGGCTTGATCGAAGCGCTTTTAAGCCCCATCCTCGATGCGCTGCCGCAAAAGCAGAACGGCCGCGCGGCTTCGATGGCGCTGCTGCATTCGTTTTGCTGCTGGGGGCAGGTTGCCGTGGTGCTCGGCACCACGCTTTTTTTGCGGATTGTCGGGGAAGAGAACTGGTGGTGGCTGCCGCTTCTTTGGGCGTGTGTGCCGTTTTGCAATTTCTTTGCATTTTGTTCGGCGCCGCTGCCGGAGGCGGTCCCGGCCGGGCAGCGCACGCCGGTGTTTACGCTGCTGCACACAAAGATTTTCTGCCTGTGCCTGTGCTTCATGGTGTGTGCCGGGGCGGCGGACATGACCATGGGGCAGTGGGCGTCGCTGTTTGTGCAGCGCTGCTTAGGGATTGAAAAGGTGCGCGGGGATTTGCTGGGGCCGTGCCTGTTCGCCGCGCTGCAGGGAGCCGGACGACTGCTCTTTGGCCTGTTTGGAAAGCGTTTCGATTTGCGCCACGCGCTGCTTTTGTGCGCCTGTGCATGCACGGCGTGCTACCTTTTGGCCGCACTGTCGCCCGTGCCGGCCTTTGCACTGCTCGGCTGCGCCTTATGCGGGCTGAGTGTGTCGCTTTTGTGGCCGGGGCTTTACAGCCTCTCTGCGCGTGCGTTCCCGCGCGGCGGCACCGCCATGTTCGGCCTGCTGGCGGTTTGCGGGGATATTGGCTGTACCGCCGGCCCCTCGATTTCCGGCATGGCGGCGCAGGTTTTGCCCAACGGCCTTTCCGGGGGTTTGCTGCTCGGCGTGGCGTTCCCGCTGGGCATGGCCTGCGGCCTTGTGCGCCTGCTGCTTTTTAGGCGGCAGCCGCGCCTCGGCCAAATAAAAGCGTCTAAATCGAAGCATCCATAGAAAAAAGCCGCACCCGTTTTTTCGGATGCGGCTTTTATGTTTTTTAATTGGCAGTGCCTTTGGCTGCCGGCAGCAAAAATCCGACTTTACGCTGCCTCCGACGCAGGCGCTGTCTCCGCGGGCGGGGATTCCGGTGCGGTCTGTGCCGGCGCACTTTCGGCGGGCGGCTCGCTTTCGGCGGGGGCCGGCGTGCTTTCCGGCGCTTCCGGTTCGCTGGAAGGCACAGGCGCCGGCTGCGAGGCGGGCTGGGACTCCGGCACACTTTCGGCGGGCGGCTCGCTTTCAGCCGGCGGCACAGAAGAAACCTCGGAGGAAGCTTCCGGCTGCGAGGACGGTTCCTCGGGCGCCGGTTCCGCTTCCTGCGATACGGGCGCCGGTTCCGTTTCTTCCGAGATCCCTTCGTCTTCGGAAGAGACCGCCGCCGGCAGGGAAGCGGGCAGGGAACTTGCGGTGTCGGTCGAAGTGCCGCAGCCGCGGAACACCAGAACCAGCACGAGAATCAACACCACTACCGCCGCTACAACGGCGGCGACCAGCGGCTTGCCGCTGCGCGGTGTCCGGCCGTAATCCCTGCGCATCTCGCGGTCGCTGTAGCCGCGGTCCTCATAGCCGTACGCTTCCCGGCTGCGGGAGACAGGGGGCTCCGCATAGGGGCCGTCTGTGTCTTCGTCATCCGCGTCGTAGGGCTCCGCATAGCCGTCGTCGTAATTGCCGTCGTAGCCGTCGTCATACGTCGCGTCCGGGTCGATCGGCCGCGTCTCATCCATGGAAGGGTCATAGGGGGATTTGCGTTTCATGCAAGGTCGCTCCTTTTCGAGGGATTGTCCCATCATTCAAGATGCAAAACTACCCCTATTTTATCACGGCCAAAGCGCAGCGTCAAAATTTCTTACGCCTGTGCGTCCGCAATCGGGTGTAGGTTCTTTAAAGACAGGTCGAGAATCGGCGCCGAATGCGTCAAAGCCCCGCTCGAGATGTAGTCGACGCCCGTTTCCGCGAGCTTTGCGATATTTTCCGCGGTCACATTGCCCGAGCATTCCGTTTCGGCGCGCCCGGCAATCAGCGCAACGGCTTCCCGCATGGTTTCGGGCGCCATATTGTCGAGCATGATGATGTCGGCGCCGGCCTCTACGGCTTCCCGCACCATGTCGAGCGTCTCCACTTCCACTTCGATCTTGCGCACGAACGGCGCATAGGCGCGCGCCCGCTCGATGGCTTCCCGTACGCCGCCTGCCGCGCCGATGTGGTTATCCTTAATCAGTACGCCGTCGGAGAGGTTGAAGCGGTGGTTATAGCCGCCGCCCACGCGCACGGCGTATTTTTCGAACACACGCAGGTTCGGCGTCGTTTTGCGCGTGTCGAGCAGCTTCGTTTTCGTGCCCGCAAGCGCGTCCGCGAGCCGGCGCGTATACGTCGCAATCCCGCTCATGCGCTGTAAAAAATTTAACGCCGTCCGTTCGCCCGAAAGCAGCGCGCGGATATCGCCCGTGACGGTCGCCAACAGGTCCCCTTTGTGGATGCGCGCGCCGTCTTCAAAAAAGGCTTCGGTCTTTGCCTGCGGGTCCAAAAGCGTGAACACGCGCGCAAACACGCCGATGCCCGCCAAAATGCCGTCTTCCTTGCACAAAAGCTGCGCTTCGCCCTTCTGCGCATGCGGCATCACGGCGTTCGTCGTCACATCTTCGCTCGTAATATCTTCTTTCAGGGCCTGTAAAAGCACCGGGTCACAGTGCAAAAGCGTCGTCACAGGATTCATGAGGTCTTGCTCCTTTGTTCTTTTTCATGAAGAATCTCGTCTTTGACGAGCTGCCGGTTTTCCGCCTGCCAGCTTTCCGGCGAACGGTACCGCGCCGGCTGGTATTCCGCTGGGCAGAATGCGCTGTCCGTTTTGACAATCGCCGCCGCGGCGCGCTCGGCAAACACAAGGCTTTCCAAAAGCGAGTTGCTCGCCAAACGGTTCGCGCCGTGTACGCCGTTGCACGCCGTTTCACCCACCGCGTACAGGTGCGGCAGGCTCGTGCGGCTGTCAAGGTTTACCTTGACGCCGCCCATAAAATAGTGCTGCGCCGGCACCACGGGGACAAGATCCTCCGGCACATGGATGCCTTCCTCCTCGCAGCGCGCGCAGATCGTCGGGAAGCGCTTTTTGACGTCGCAGTCGATCGTGCGCATCGAAAGCCACACAAACGGCGTGTGGTCTTTTTGCATCTGCTTGTGGATTTCCGCAGTCAGCCGGTCGCGCGGCAGGAGTTCGTCCGTAAACCGGTTCCCATGTTTATCGAGCAGCACGGCCCCTTCGCCGCGCACGGATTCCGAAATCAAAAACCGCCGCCCGGGCCGCTTCGAGTACAGCGTCGTCGGGTGGATCTGTACATAGTCGACGTTTTCCACTTCCACGCCGTGCCGCAGCGCCAGCGCGACGCCGTCTCCCGTCAAATGCGGGAAATTCGTCGAGTTTTCGTACACGCCGCCGACGCCGCCGGTCGCGAGCACCGTGTCGCGCGCGAGCACCGGGAACGGCTTTCCGCCTTTTTGCAGCAGTACGCCGCCGCAGCAGCGCCCCTGCGCGCACAAAAGGTCAAGCAGCATCGTCTCGGTGCACAACGTCACATTCGGCAGCGTCTTGACTTTCCGCATGAGATTTTTCGTAATTTCCCGTCCCGTGCAGTCCTCATGGTGCAGAATGCGCGGCGTCGAGTGCGCGCCTTCCCTCGTAAACGAAAACGAGCCGTCCGCCTCGCGCGCGAAGTCCACGCCGCACGCCACGAGTTCGCGGATGATCGTTTGCGACGAGCGGATCATCGTCGTAACGGCGTCCGGGTCATTTTCATAGTGCCCGGCGCGCATCGTGTCCGCGAAATAGCTGTCAAAGTCCGCCTCGTTTTTCAGCATGCAGATGCCGCCCTGCGCGAGGAAGGAATCGCTCTCCTCCTCGTCGGACGATTTTGTAAGCAGCAGCACCTGCATCTGTTCCGGCAAATGCATCGCGAGAAACAGTCCCGCCACGCCGCAGCCGGCGATCAGCACATCGTATTGCTCCTTCAATCCAAACCCCTTCTTTGATATGGACTTTCGATATGAAATATGGTTCTGCGGCCCATCCGGCCGCCTGCCGCGCCTTCAGCGCGAAAGCGCGAGCATCCGTTCCAGCGGCGTTTTTGCCGCCTGCAGCACCGCTTCCGGCAGCGTGACCTGCGGGGCGTTTGCCTCGAGCGCGGCGATCACCTTGTCGAGCGTGACCTTTTTCATGTCCGTGCACGTCTGGCTGCAGCCCTCTACGAGGAAAAATGTCTTTTCCGGGCAGCGCCGGCGCAGCTCATAGAAGATGCCCCGCTCCGTGCACACGATGTAAGCGTTTGCGTCATCCTGCTGCGCAAACGTCAAAATACCCGCCGTCGAGCCGACGTAATCCGCAAGCGCGGTCACTTCCGACCGGCATTCCGGATGGACCAGCACCTTCGCGCCCGGGTGGCGCCGCATCGTCTCCTGCACGTCCCCGGCGCGGATGGCATCGTGCACTACGCAGCAGCCGTCGTTGAAGAGAAACTCCTTTTCCGGCAGCTTGGCGGCGATAAAATGCGCGAGATGCTGGTCGGGAATAAAGAAAATGCGCCGGTTCGGCAGCGCCCGGCATACCGCCAGCGCATTGGAGGACGTCACGCACACATCCGCGAGCATTTTCAGTTCCGCCGTCGAATTGACGTAGCACACGACCGCCGCGTCCGGATACTGCGCCTTTACCTGCCGCACGCGCGCGGGGTCCGCCATGTGCGCCATCGGGCAGTCCGCCGCCGCGTCCGGCAGCAAGACGGTCTTCTGCGGATTTAAGATCTTGGCGCTTTCCCCCATAAAGCGCACCCCGCACAGCACGATCGTCTTGGCCTCCACGCGCTGGGCAACCTGGCTTAAATAAAAGGAATCCCCCACATAATCGGCCGCTTCCTGCACGTCCTCCGGCACATAGTAATGTGCAAGGATTACCGCGTCCTTTTCGCGCTTGAGCCGTTGTAAGCGCGCCTGTTTCTCTTCCACCGCTGTCCCTCCTGCTTTGTAAAGGCCGCCCGGCATTCTGAAAGGCGCCCGTTTGCTGCGGGCCCCGGCCGGGCGGCTGCTTTTATCTTAGGAGTATACCATACTTCATGACAGATGACAAGACACCTATCTGCAAAAAGCTGTCAAAAAAATTCCTCCTCCGCCTCTGCTGGAAGGCGCCGCGGCCCACTTCCGTGCCTCCCGCGCAAAAAGAACACGCATATCCGGAAAAAACTGGGGCAATTCATAAAAAAGCGCCGTTTTTGCGGCCCTCCGTTGACAAAGCCGGGGCGCCAGGGTATAATAAGGCAGTCTTCAAAAGGGAGTAGTTATAAGACGCACGGTCAACATCACGGCGGCCGACGCGCGGATCTTTTTAGAATCCCGCAGGTGCTGTCTGGCCATGCGTGCCAATATGGTAACAAGACTTTTCGATGACTGTCCAAAGGCGGCAGTCGCGGGAAGTCTTTTTCTTTTGCCCGCGCCCTGCAAAGACCGCCCAATATGCTACAAACTGTAAAAAGGAGCAAAGCGTATGGCAGAATCGTATTTTAACCGGACGCCCGAACAGGCGCTCGCGTCCCTCGACGCCACGGACCAGGGCTTAAGCCGGGCGCAGGCCGAGGAACGGCTCGAAAAGTTCGGCAAAAATAAGCTCACCGAGGGGAAAAAGAAAAGCACCCTGCAGGTCTTTTTGGAGCAATTTAAGGACCTGCTCGTCGTCATTTTGGTGGCGGCGGCCGTGATTTCCCTGATTTCCGGCCAGGGCGAGAGCACCATCGTCATCTTTGTCGTGCTGATTTTAAACGCCATTTTAGGCACCGTGCAGTACGTCAAGGCGGAAAAATCCCTCGAAAGCCTCAAGGCGATGAGTTCCCCGACGGCCAAGGTCCTGCGTGACGGCGCGCGTGTCGAAATCCCCTCCGAGCAGGTCGTCCCCGGCGACATCCTGTTCCTCGAAGCCGGCGATATGGTCGTCGCCGACGGCCGGGTGCTCGAAAATGCGTCGTTAAAGGTCAATGAGAGCTCCTTGACCGGCGAGAGCGTCGATGTGGAAAAGACGTCCGAAACCCTTATGCAGGAGCAGGTTCCGCTCGGTGACCGCAAAAATATGGTTTTTTCCGGCTCACTCGTCACGTATGGCCGCGCGACCGTGCTCGTCACGGGCACCGGCATGCAGACGGAGATCGGCCACATCGCCTCGTTGATGAATGAGACCCAGCAGCGCCGCACACCTTTGCAGCGCAGCCTCGATGATTTCTCGAAAAAGCTCGCCGCCGTCATTTTGATCATCTGCGTCGGCGTGTTCCTGCTCTCCATTTTGCGCAACGGCATGCCGATCCTCGACTCGTTGATGTTTGCCGTTGCCCTCGCCGTGGCCGCCATCCCGGAGGCGCTTTCCTCCATTGTGACGATTGTTCAGGCGATGGGGACGCAGAAAATGGCCCGCCAGAATGCGATTATTAAGGATTTGAAGGCCGTTGAAACGCTCGGTTCCGTCTCTGTCATCTGTTCGGATAAGACCGGTACGCTGACACAGAACCGCATGCAGGTGCAGAAGCTCTACGCCGACGGCCGCCTGATCGAGGGCGCCGACCCCGACCTCGCGAACGACCCGCAGCACCTGCTTGTCAAGATCGGCCTCTTGGCCAGCGACGCGACCACCGATGAGGAAAACGGCACGTTCATCGGCGACCCCACCGAGGTTGCCCTCGTCCAGATCGGCGACGCGCTCGGCGTCGAGGAAACCATGTACCGCGAACAGCACCCGCGCTTAGGCGAGCTGCCGTTTGATTCCGACCGCAAGCTCATGAGTACGCTGCACGACCTCGACGGCGTGCCGACGCTCCTGACGAAAGGCGCCATCGATGTGCTGCTTTCACGCTGCACGAAAGAGCTGCGCTCCCAGGGCGAGGTGCCGATGACCGATGAGCGCCGTGCGGAGATTCTCCGCGTCAATGACGCGCTCTCCGAGGAAGGCCTGCGCGTGCTGTCCTTTGCGTGCCGCCGGCTGCCGGAAATCCGACCGCTGACGCTCGACGATGAACAGGACTTTACGTTCGTCGGCCTCGTCGCGATGATCGACCCGCCGCGTGAGGAATCCATCCAGGCCGTCGCGGACGCAAAGCGCGCCGGCATCCGCACCGTCATGATCACCGGCGACCACAAGGTCACCGCCACCGCCATCGCGCGCCGCATCGGCATCTTTGAGGACGGCGACGAGGCGCTCGACGGCGTGGAGCTCGACGCCATGACGGACGAGCAGCTCGACGAGCGCCTGCCGCACATCTCCGTTTATGCGCGCGTTTCGCCGGAGCATAAGATCCGCATCGTTTCGGCCTGGCAGCGCCGCGGCGCCATCGTCTCGATGACGGGCGACGGCGTCAACGATGCCCCCGCGCTCAAGAAAGCGGATATCGGCGTCGCCATGGGCATTACCGGCACGGAAGTCAGCAAGGACGCCGCTTCCATGATCCTCGCCGACGACAACTTCGCAACGATCGTCAAGGCCGTCGTCAACGGCCGCAGCGTCTATAACAATATCCAAAACGCGATCCGCTTCCTGCTTTCGGGCAATATGGCCGCCATTTTGTGCGTGCTGTTTGCGTCGTTCATGATGCTGCCGAAGCCCTTTGAGGCCGTCCACCTTCTGTTTATCAACCTCTTGACGGATTCCCTGCCCGCTTTGGCCATCGGCATGGAGCCCGCCCGCCGCGGCCTGCTCGACCAGAAGCCGCGCGACCCGCACAAGAGCATCCTGACCGGCAGCGTCTGGGCTCAGGTCCTCTCCCAGGGCGCTTTGATCGCCGTCGCGGTCATGGTGGCTTTCTACCTCGGCTATGGCACCAGCCACAACGCGATGGCCGCAAGCACGATGGCATTTGCCACGCTTACACTCGCGCGCCTGTTCCACGGCTTTAACTGCCGCGCAAAGGAAGGCATCTTCCGGCTGAAGTTTTCGACGAACCTTTACTCGGTCGGCGCGTTTTTCCTGGGCGTCGCGCTTTTGGCGATCGTCCTGTTTTTACCGGCGCTCGAGGGGTTGTTCCTTGTCTATCCGCTGACGGTTTCCCATATCCTGCAGATCGTGGTCTTGGCGTTTTTGCCCACGCTCCTCGTCCAGATTTACAAAGCCGTCTGCGATTGGAAAGACCGCAAACGCGCGTAAGGCCGGCCATATCGTTTCCTGTCTCCGCTTTTGCCGCAGGCCTTTTTCATACAGCTTTCGAAAAGCACTCTTTGCGCAAATACACGGGCTTCCCTTTTGCAGGGAAACTTCCTGCCGGGCGGCGGGACAGTTTGCAATGAAAAAATAAACGGGCGGCGCCCCTTGCAAGGTTGTTCCTGCAAGGGGCGCCGCCCGTTTCATAACTATAGAGGATATAGATTTTATGACTTATTTAAGCGCCGCCGTGATGATGGCCATCTTGTAGACTTCGTCGGCGTTGCAGCCGCGGGACAGGTCGTTGATCGGCGCGTTGAGGCCGGCCATGACCGGGCCGATTGCCTCAAAGCCGCCAAAGCGCTGCGCCATCTTGTAGGCGATGTTGCCCGCGTTGATTTCCGGGAAAATAAACACGTTTGCGTGGCCTGCCACCTTGGAATCCGGCGCCTTTAAGGCCGCCACTTCCGGCACGAACGCGCAGTCAAACTGGAATTCGCCGTCGACGTCGTAATCCGGGTGCAGCGCCTGCAGCTTTGCCGTTGCGGAGCGGACCTTATCGACGCTCTCGCCCTTGCCGGAACCCTTCGAGCTGTACGACAGCATTGCCACACGCGGTTCCATGCCGAACACGCGCGCCGTTTCCGCCGTGCCCTGGGCAATCTCCACGAGCTCGTCGTCGGTCGGGTCGATATTGATTGCGCAGTCGCCCATCGCGTAGATTTCCTCGCTGCCGTCGGCCTTCGGGCGGTGCAGGATAAAGCAGCTCGTCACGATCTTGTGGCCGGGCTTGCATTTGACAAGCTGCAGCGCCGGACGGACCGTGTCCGCCGTCGAATACGTCGCGCCGCCGAGCAGCGCGTCGGCATATCCCATCTTGACGTACATCGTGCCAAAGTAGTTCGATTTCTTGAGGTTCGCGCGGCACGTCGCCTCGTCCATCTTGCCGCGGCGCAGCTCAACCATCGTCGCAACCATCTTTTCAAAATCCGGGAACGTGTTGATGTCGACAATCTCAATGCCGTCGATGTCAATACCCGCAGCTTTTGCGGCCGCGTTTACCTCCTCCGGCACACCGATGAGCACCGGCGTCAGAAAGCCCTCCTTGTGCAGACGGCTGGCTGCCGTTTGGATGCGGGCGTCGCATCCTTCCGTGAAAACGATGCGGCGCGGGTTCTGCTTTAAGGTTTCTATCATTTTTTCTAACATAATTCCCTACATTCCTTTGCCAATAAATTTGCCAGAATTCCTCCCGGCTTTTCGTTCATATTATACACCCACGATTTTCAAAATCCAAGGGTTCCCCCTGTAATTTCCTTCGGCTTTTTTAGAAAAATTTTTTGCCCTGCCGCCTTTCTTTTCCGCGATTTGCCATATGGCCGCGGCCTTGCGGGAATGGACCGTTTTCTTTGCGAAAAATCGCGGCGGGCGGTTGCTTTTTTGGCGCGGGCATGGTATAATACACCGTGCGCGGTTTGCGCAGGAAAATTTTTAGTTCACACGCCGCACCGGCATAGGACGGTGCTGCCGGCCGTTTCCGAAGCAAAAACAAGTGAGGGAAAGGCGGGCGGTCTCCGGTGCCGAAGGCGCGGCGGAGGAAAAACCAAGGAGGAACTTTTAAAAATGGCAATCGTATCTATGAAGCAGCTGCTCGAAGCCGGTGTCCATTTCGGCCACCAGACCCGCCGTTGGAACCCGAAGATGAAGCCCTATATCTTCACGGAGCGCAACGGGATCTACATTATCGACCTGCAGAAGACGGTCCGCAAGCTCGAGGAAGCGTACAACTTTGTGCGCAGCCTCGCCGCGGAAGGCAAGAACGTGCTGTTTGTCGGCACGAAGAAGCAGGCCCAGGAGTCCATCCGTGAAGAGGCTGAGCGCGCCGGCGCTTACTACGTCAACGCCCGCTGGCTCGGCGGCATGCTGACGAACTTCCGCACGATCCGCCGCCGCATCGACCGCTTGAACCAGCTCAAGACGATGCAGGAGGATGGCACGTTCGATCTGCTGCCGAAGAAGGAAGTCGTCAAGTTGAACCTCGAGATTGAAAAGCTCGAGAAGTTCATGGGCGGCATCAAAGACATGAAGACGCTCCCGGCTGCGCTGTTCATCGTTGACCCGAGAAAAGAGCACATCGCCGTCACGGAAGCCCGCAAGCTCCACATCCCGATCATCGCGATCGTCGACACGAACTGCGACCCGGACGAGATCGATTACGTCATCCCCGGCAACGACGACGCCATCCGCGCCGTGCGCCTGATCTCCGCCACGATGGCCAACGCCCTGATCGAGGGCCGCGAAGGCCAGGAAGGCGAGGCCGAGGGCGAAGAGGGGAAAGACGAAGCCCCTGCCGAGAAGGACGCCGAATAAGTTTTGAAGATCCATCCGGAATGAAAAACTTTTGAGCATACAATAAAAGGAGATACGCTAACATGGCTTTTACAGCAAAAGATGTCAAGGAACTGCGCGAGAAGACCGGCTGCGGCATGATGGACTGCAAGAAGGCCCTGACGGCTTCGGACGGCGACATGGACAAAGCGCTCGATTACCTGCGTGAAAAGGGCCTGGCTGCCGCCACGAAGAAGGCTGGCCGCATCGCGGCCGAAGGCGTCGCTTATGCGGCTACCTCGGCGGACGGTAAGGTCGGCGTCGCCATCGAAGTCAACGCGGAAACCGACTTTGTCGCGAAGAACGCTTCCTTCAACGAGTTCGTGCAGACGTGCGCCCAGACGGTCATGGACCAGAACCCCGCGGACGTTGAAGCGCTGCTCGCCTGCAAGGCATCCGGTTCCGAAGAGACCATCGACGAAATCCTCAAGGAGAAGATCCTGACGATCGGCGAGAACATCAAGGTCCGCCGCTTTGCGCGCATGGAGGGCCACGTCGCTTCCTATATCCATGCAGGCGGCAAGATCTGCGTCCTCGTTTCCTTCGACACGACCGATGAGGTCGCCGCGAAGCCGGAATTCGAAGAGTATGCGAAGAACATCGGCATGCAGATCGCTGCGATGAACCCGCAGTACCTCGACGAGGCCCATATTCCGGCCGACGTCGTCGAGCATGAGAAGAAGATTGCGACCGAGCAGGCCGCGAACTCCGGCAAGCCCGCCAACGTCATCGAGAAGATGGTCGCCGGCAAGGTCAAGAAGACCTTCAAGGAGATCTGCCTTGTCGACCAGGCGTACGTTAAGGAGGGCAAGCAGTCCGTGCAGCAGTACACGGATTCCGTTGCGAAGGAACTCGGCGGCAAGATCGCGATCACGGGTTATGTCCGCTTCGAAAAGGGCGAGGGCCTCGAGAAGCGCCAGGACAACTTTGCCGAGGAAATCGCCGGCATGGTGAAATAAGGATACCCCACAAACGTTTTGAAAATTCGATGCAGCGGCAAGGAGAGCTTCTTTGCCGCTGCATTTTTGATTTCGGAGGGAAAACCATGGAGCAAACCGCAGCGCACATCCTCGATTATTTAAAGCGGACGTATGACCCCGAGGCGATCCTCGTGTATGGTTCCTTCGCGCAGGGGAGAAACGGCCCGCACAGCGATTTTGATGCGTGCGTGCTCACAAAAAATACCGAGCGCTGCACACGTTTCAATGGGATGCACTCGCCGCATGGGTGCAGCTGCTGCACACCCGCCGGCAAAGCGCGTAAATGGGTTCCGTACAAAAGACGGCGCCATCGCTTGAAAAAGGCGATGGCGCCGTCTTGGGGTTTATTCGGCTTTTGCGCGTGTCTGCAGAAGGTCCAAAACCGGTTTGTCGGCAGGGCAGAACGAAAACTGCGGGATTTCCTCGGGCAGGATCCAGCGCAGGTCGGCGTGCTCCAGCCGCTGCGGCGGCCCCTGGACGATCGTCGCCGAAAACAGCGTCAAATGCACCGTCATGTCCGGATATTCGTGCACCGTCTCCCAAAACACCGGCCCGACATCGATGGCAATCGCGAGCTCTTCGCGGCATTCCCGCTGCAGCGCCTGTTCCTTCGTCTCGCCGGGCTTCACTTTTCCGCCGACAAATTCCCACAAAAGCCCGCGCGCTTTATTGGCGGGCCGCTGGCAGATTAAAAACCGGTCCCCGTTCCATAAAAGCGCCGCCACCACTTCCGTCATTTGCGCAGCCTCCTTTTAAAATGCCAAGTTTTCTATGAAACCAAAAAAGAAAGCGCACCCCTTTTCAGGAAAGTGCGCCGCGGATGTGTATGTGTTTGGATCCATGGAGCAGGAGACGGGAATCGAACCCGCATTCTCAGCTTGGGAAGCTGATGTTCTACCACTGAACTACTCCTGCAAATGAGGCAGAAGCACAAGTCCCGTGCCCCTGCCGTTTTGGTGAACCATCGGGGATTCGAACCCCGGACACCCTGATTAAAAGTCAGGTGCTCT